>Ga0209284_10000374_pt1 | contig 73518 bp, 45 predicted proteins | sample FRY03_FD_187211 | JGI IMG/M metagenome (GOLD analysis project Ga0209284, IMG submission 187211) | Freshwater microbial communities from Lake Fryxell liftoff mats and glacier meltwater in Antarctica - FRY-03 (SPAdes) (version 2) | ecosystem: Environmental > Aquatic > Freshwater > Ice > Glacier... | reverse complement strand
GCCCGGGAAGGGGCGGTGAGGGCTTACACCAAGATGTTGATCGAGCACGGGAGTACGATGATCCGGCTGCGCGAGGAATTATGCGAGGTGCTGACACCTCGAGCGATGGAGAATCAGGCGGAGATCAGCGGGACGAAGGAAGAACTTGCGATGACGTATGTCGATCGTTCGAAGGGGGATCTCGAAGCGGCTTTTGCGGAGGTTGCAGATGCGGAGACGCGCAGAGGGGTGACTTTGGCGGGGCCTCATCGGGATGATCTTAAGCTTACGATCTCGGGACGTTCGGCGAAGGATTATGCGAGCGAGGGGCAGCAACGGACATTGGCGCTTTCGTTGAAGTTGGCGCAGGGGGAAATTCTACGGATGAAGGGCGAGCAGGATCCGGTCTATCTTATTGATGATATTTTTGGAGAGTTGGATCCGCATCGGAGAAATGCTTTGATGGGGCGCTTGCCGGCGGCGGCGCAGAAGTTAATCACCACGACCAATTTGGATTGGTGGGAGAAGGAGGGGATGAATTTGTCCGTGACCGAGGTGAAGCGAGGTGAATGAGATTGCCTTGAGATCTGCCACGATGGCGATGCGCTTTTAAGGTTGGCCCGCTAAGGGCTCATGGCCGAGGTTGAGCTGCCAAACGGGGAAGTCTTGTCCCCCCTTGATTGATGGATTTTGAAGGAGGCTATATTTTTTTGAGTTTGGTGATGCGGCCGGTGGCGACCCATTCGGCGACGAAGATATTTCCCTTGGCGTCGAAGCAGGCGTCGTGCGGGTGGACGAATTTTCCGTCGACCCAGCGTTGGGGTTCCGTGCGGAGTTGGTTGTTGTTGGCGGTGACGTGGGTGCGCCATTTTTCGTCGTCTCCGAGGTGGATGATCTTGTCGTCCTTATCCATGAGGGTGATGCGGGCGGCGAGATCGGGGATGAGCATGAGGTCGCCGTGGACGTCGATGTTGGCAGGGAGGATGAAGGGATCGTTGAGGGTTTTGAGGTGCTTGCCATCGAGGTCGAACCACTGAAGGCGGCCGTTGGCGCGGTCGGTCACGCAGAGGGTGGGGGCTTTTCCGCCGCGGTCGTCGATGCCGAGTCCGTGGGGGAGATTGAACTCGCCGTCCATTTTTCCGGGTTTGCCGATGGTGGAGAGGTAGTTGCCGGCGGCATCGTAGCGGTGGATACAGTGAGCACCGTATCCGTCGGCGACGTAAAAGCTGCCATCGCTGGGATGGAAGGCGATGTTGGTGGGCATGAATTTCTTAAGGCCCCAATCGGCTTTGGTGGAAATGTCTTCGCCCAGGTCGTATCGGCCGGAGGCCATGGGAGCGCGTTGATACCAGACGATGTCGCCATTGAGGGTGAGCTTGGCGATGGACTTCACTTGTTGGTAGCCGGTGACGTAGAGGAATTGTTGATCGCCTTCTTGGTGGACTTTGATGCCGTGTCCGCCGCCTTGGAACTGACTGCCGAAGGCGCGGATGAAGCGGCCCTTGGGATCGAAGACGAAGATGGCGGGGTGGTCTTTTTGGGAGGGATTGCCCTCGTGCATGACGTAGAGGTTTTGTTCGGCATCGACGGCGACGTTGTGAGTGATCTGCCAGGAGAATTGATCGGGGAGGACGGCCCAGTCGTGAATCACTTCATATTGGTGTTCTCCTTCGCCGAGGATGATGGGGCTGCCGGTCTTGCTGGCGGTGGCGATGTGCGGGAAGGCAAGGGTGGCCCCGGCAACGAGTGACGAGTTGCTGAGGAAATTACGACGGGATGAATTATGCATACGACCATCGTGAGGGATTTGGAGAGCCGATGTCGAGTTCCGATCCGAGGGGTGCAACACGGAGGGGGATTTTTGGGGTTGGGGCTGATGGGAAAGGGGTTGCGTATTTAGGGGGGCAGGGGTAAGGGCTGGCCTCTTTTGGCTGTCAGACAGATGTTTGTGCGGCCTGAATCCTGTCTCACTGAACCATGATTTTTAATCTGATCCGCAAGCGCAATGGAAATTGGAAAGATGACACGCTCTCGGGTTTGACTGTGGCGTTGGCCCTGGTGCCGGAGGCGATTGCCTTTTCGTTTGTGGCTGAGGTGAATCCGCTGGTGGGACTCTGGGCTGCGGTCTTTTTGGGATTCATTACTTCTTCGTTTGGTGGTCGTCCCGGGATGATTTCGGGAGCTACGGGAGCGATTGCCGTGGTTGTCGCGGCGGTTGTTCGAGCTGGCAATGAGGCTGGCATGGCACGGGGGATCGAAGACCTAGGACTCCAATATCTTTTCGCTACCATTATGATTGCGGGGTTGATTCAAATTCTTTTTGGAATTGGGCGACTGGGGCGCTTTATCCGATTGGTGCCGCATCCGGTGATGATGGGCTTCGTGAACGGACTCGCGATTGTGATTTTGATGTCCCAGTTTGATTCGTTCAAGATGCCGAATCTGGCCTATGATCCCGAGGTTGTGGGAAGCTTGAAGAGAATTTGGATGGGGCAGGAAGCGATCATCGTCATGGGTGTGCTTGCTGCGATCACGATGGCCATCATTCACTTTCTACCTAAGCTGACGACGGCGGTCCCTTCCATCCTGATCGCGATTATTGCGGTTGGGGGAGCGAGTTATTTTGGACTCTTTGAAACGAAGACGATTGAAGATGTTCTGAAGAATAACGGAGGCGATGGTTCGTTGCAGGGGGCTTTCCCTCCGATTGTGTGGCCCGGTGACATCATTTGGGACAAGGTGACGATCATGCTGATTGTTGGAACGGCCTTCTCTGCGGCGATGGTGGGAATCATCGAATCTCTCATGACTCTTCAATTGATCGATGACATGACCGAGACACGTGGAAGAGGGAACCGTGAGTGTATTGCCCAGGGGTCGGCGAACTTCCTTTCCGGCCTTTTTGGAGGGATGGGTGGTTGTGCCATGATCGGGCAGAGCTTGATTAACATTAAGTCCGGCGGCCGGGGTCGTTGGTCAGGGATCGTGGCGGCGCTTGCTCTTGCGTTCTTCATTATGGTGGGGGGCCCTGTCATTATTCATATCCCGATTGCGGCGTTGGTGGGGGTCATGTTTATGGTTGTGATTGGAACCTTCGAATGGGCGACTTTGAAGACTTGGGGAAGAGTGCCCTTCCACGACATTTTTGTGATCTTGGCGGTGACTCTGATTACGGTCTTTATGCACAACCTCGCGCTCGCGGTCTTGACCGGAGTGATTCTCTCGGCGTTGGTCTTTGCTTGGGAGAGCGCGAAGCACGTTCGCTTGCGTCGTGACGACAGTCAGGAGGGCGTTCGGATTTACAATCTGCAGGGCGTTCTTTACTTCGGGTCGGTCCGTGAGTTTGGAGAGCGTTTGGTGCCTTCGAATGATCCGGATGAAGTGATTATTGATTTCAAAGAGGCCCGGGTCGCTGATTTCTCAAGTCTTGAGGCGCTGAATGCGATTACCGAGCGATACAAGACAGCTGGGAAGCGGATTCGACTGAGGCACCTCAGTCCGTCGTGCGCGAAGATGATCGATAGCGCGAGCGAGTTGGTTGAGGTGGAAGTGGCGGACGATGATCCTCACTACGAGCCCGCGAGGATTTAAAGGCCAGGAGTTTTACCGCCCCATCCTTGGGTTAGAACCTTTCTCTCGCTTCCTTACGCGATGAAGTTTTTTTATTGGGATGCTTTTTTGACTCGACGTTTGATACTCTTATGAATAGTGTTCAAGAAAGCAGTTATTGACATGGCCGAAAAACTTACGAAACGACAACAGGAGCTTCTCGACTTCCTCAAACTCACGCAAAACAGGGAGGGCTTGATGCCATCGACCCGTGAGATTCAGGCCCATTTTGGGTTTGCAAGTCAGACTGCCGCGATGAGCCACCTGAGAGCGCTTGAGCGCAAAGGAGTGATTGTGCGCCTTGCCGGAAAGGCGCGAGCGGTGGTTTTCCCGGAAGATCTCGAGCGCGAAGAGTTGGTCGATATTCCAATCTACGGAAGTATTGCCGCCGGTATGGCCGAGACGGTGGAAGAGGTTAAAGAGGGCTGTATTTCAATCGATATCGCGTCCCTGGGAATTCCCCGCAATGCCCGGACCTTCGCTTTGAAAGTCCGTGGTGAGTCGATGACTGATGCCCATATTTGCGATGGGGATACGGTCATTCTTGAATTTAGAGAACCTCGTCATCTCGATGTCGTGGCGGCCTTGATCGATGGTGAAACAACCTTGAAGCGCTTTGTGATGGAGAACGGTCGTCCGTTTCTTCACGCGGAGAATATTGATTTCCCGGATATCGTGCCTGCGCGGGAGTTGGTGGTGCAGGGAGTGATGGTGGGCCTGCTGCGGACCAAGGGATTTTAGAACTGCCAATCAGGCTGGTGGCTAAATGCCTGCGGACCTTCGGAGCTTCTTGATTGCGGGGTGGCCTTTCACCTCACGGCTTGGCTGCGGAGTTTGTTGACGATTTCGTTGATTTCGCTGGTGGGAATGGCGAGCGAACGGTGGCGCATGGAACGGGCGATGTTGATACCGAGGACCTCGCCCTTGAGATTTACGAGAGGAGATCCAGTTTGACGGGGGTTGATTGTTTGATCGTGATAGAGAGCGTAGGGGAAGTCATTCTTACGGGTGCTGAGTTGACCGCCGCGGGCACTGAGGGATGAGAGTTGGCCGTCGCGTTGTGAGGCACTGCGATTGAAGGTTCCGGCCGAGGCTGGCGGGCGTTCATCGAGGATAGGCTCGAGTTCGATTTCTTCCTCACCGCGTCTGATCTTGAGGGTCACTTTGTCGCCAATCGATTTCTTGCCGATCATTTCGGCGACCTCTCCGAGGGCTGAGATCTTCTTCCCTTCAAATTCGATGATTTCATCTCCTTCCAGGAGGCCGATCTTATCGGCAGGGCTTCCCAGTTCGATGGTTTCGATGATGGGCGAGGTCGATGCGGAGGAGAAGGACACCCCGAGATAGGCGCTCGGTTCGTCAGAAGAGTAGTTCAGTTCGTATCCCATCGCGGGGGCGATCCGTGCTGGTTGGGTGATCACGCCGGCAATTAAGAAGCTTCCGGTTGGAGTGAGAACGAGCTGGCCGACCTCGGGTTCGTCGATCGTCCAGGTCACTCCGACAAGGCCGGGGATGCGCATGCGAAGGAGGGCAATATCGCTTTCTTCGTCGACGCCGATGATTTCGACGGGGTGCTCTTCCTCCCTAAAAATGGCGATCAGCCCTTCGGCGTCTTGGACCTCCGAAGCCTTGGTGAGAAGCTGGCCACTTTCGTGAATGACGGTGGCGAGCGCGAGCGTTTGGCGGTCGGCATTTTTAAGTGGGAGGACGAAGTCGTGGAATTGATCACGAAGGTCGTCGAGGGTCGCTAAAAATTCGCGCTGTGAGACGTGGGTGGATTCCGGTGAGTTGTCGGGGGAGTCGGTGACGATCATTTCGATGACTCCGGCGACGGGCTGTGGAAAGTGTTTCCGGGCCGGAACCGCGGTGGCGGTGAGGGTAGCCACTTTGCCGTCGCGGGTGGCGAGAATGAGTTCGCCGCCCGCTTTGAGTTTGCGGGCGAGGGTGATGGCATTGGAGATCTCTTCGCCATTGACGGTCAGGAGAATGTCTCCTTTGACGAATCCGGCCTGGGCGGCGGGGCTGTCCGGGATTACGGCTGAGACGGTCGTTTCGGGGGCGGCGAGATCGAGAATGAGGCCAAATTGGGGAGTGGTTGTGGCTTCGGGATCAGGCTCCCAGCGATCCAAGAGAGCCTGCATGTGATGGGGGTCGAGAAGGCGGGGACGGGCGAGGAGTTCGGCGGCTGCGGGATCGTTCTCGGCATACTTTGGGAGAGTTTCTTCAAAGCGATCGCGGAGAGCTTGATAGGGTTCATCGAAGGGGGTCTCTTGTGATTCCTGAAAGTCTCCCGAGCGGCCGAAGGATTCGCTGTTCAAGAGGGCGTCCCATTTTTCGACGATGGCAGGGAGGGGGACGTGTTTGTTGACGCGCCAGGATCCGCTGATGTTGCTGTTGATGCCGATGACTTCGCCTTGGAGATTGTAAAGGGGGCCGCCCGAGTCTCCGGAGATGACGATGGCGGTGGTGGTAATGGCGTCGGCAAACCCGCTTTTGGTGCCGGCTTCGGTGATGCGGCCGAGTCGGACGGGAGCTTGGCGTCCGATGATGGGACCGCCGGGATGTCCCACGGCAATGGCCCAGTCATCGACCTTGTAAGTTTTTGTTTTGAGGTAGGGTCGGAAGGGGAAGGGGCCTGGGGCGTTGATTTGGAGGAGGGCACCGTCGGTGCTGTGATCGACTCCGAGGCTGGTAGCGGGGAGTTCGCGTCCATCGGCGAGGAGGATCTTCATCTGTTTGCCGGGTTCCGAAGTGACGTGGGCAGCGGTGATGACGAGGCCATCTTGGCTTACAATGACCCCTGATCCGGAACCGCCACCGATCAAGATGGCGACGGTGGAGGCGACGAGATCTGGTGAGAGTTTGCGGACGATAAGATCCAGCTCGGCCGGGGTCTGGGCGGCGAGGGGGGTGATGAGAAGGAGGAAGGGCAGGAGAAACTTCATGAGCTTAGAAAGGTCGTGAGTTGGAAAGCATGCGGGTGATGGCCGCTTTGACATCCTTTGGGAGAAGGGAGAGGGAGCGGCCGGGAGAGAAGGCGGCGATGTTGAGGCCGACGGCCTGGCCATTGCGATTGAAGAGCGGGGAACCGCAGTCCCAAGCGTTGAGTGGAGTGGTGTGGACGAGGACATCTGGGAAGGGAGAACGGCGGACACTTGGGATCATGGCGAGGCCGGTGCGCATGGAAATCCCGGTGGCGGGTGGGATGAGATTCGGGGCGATGAGTTTGACGGGAAACTCCTGGTGCTCGCTGCTGCGCTCGATGGTGACGGTCACGGTATCGCCCACGCGGCGTGCGTTGAGGAAGGTCGTTAAGGCGGGGCGGTTGGTGATGGTGGTGCCATTGATCGAGAGAATGACATCGCCGGGAGCGAGTCCTGATTCGTAGGCCGGGGTGTCTTTTGCGAGCGCGGCGATGATGACGGTGCCGTCCGTTTGTTCGGTATAGAGGCCGAGGCTGGTGACGCGGCTGGAGGCTTGGATGGTGGGAGGGTTGGACTTGAGGAGATGGCTGAAGGTGCCGAGGTAGGCCATTTCTTGGGCGACCATTTCCTCGGTGTTTTCCTTGAGGAGGACGGGGCTGATCATGGTCTGGCCTGCGATTGGAGTGTCATCGTTCCAGGTCACGACGGGCATGTTGGTGGCTTCGATGCTGATGAGGGCGAGGTCGCTTTCTTCATCGGTTGCGAGAAGGAGGCCGGGGTAGTTCTGGCCGGCGTAGCGGACGCTCAGGGACGGTCCGAGTTCGCTCGCTTTGGAAAGGATGAGTCCGTCGGGGCGGATGATGGTGCCGATGGCAGAGTTGGTGAGGGGAGCGCCTTCGTTGAAGACGAGGACGCAGGGGAGTGGTGAGGGAAGGGAGCGGGTGGCGGCAGCGAGGCGGGCTTCGAGGATTTCGCCCATGTTGAGTTCTGCGATTTTTTCGCGGGTGAGTTTCGGGGCGGAAGGAAGCGAGGGTTGGTCGGAAATGCTGAGGTCGGGGAGAAGTTGGGCGAGTTCAGGAAATTCGGTGAGGGCTTTTTTGATGCTGAGGACATCGGTTCCGGAGTCTTTGAAGGTCAGTGCAAAGCCGATGAGGTTGCCACTGATGTCGAAGACGGCGGTCCCGGGATAGTGCAGGAGGTATTCGATGCGGAAGGTGCTAGCGTCTTCTCCTGGCTGGAACTGCAGGTGATCGACGAGGAGGCTGATGGGTTCTCCGAGCGAGGCGATGGGAGCGCAGGTGGGGACGACGACGGTGTCCTGATGGAGGTCCGCGATTTGAAGCGGGGTGGCGTCCGGCAAGCCGCCTTCAAATTGGAGGAGGGCGAGGAAGCGTTTGGGTTTCTCGGCGATGGTCGCGAGTTCGGTGCGCGATCCGTCGGGATGGTAGAGAAGGTAGGGCGCGTCCTCGCCATCGATGCTGGGAATCCAAGGCGCGATGATGTGACCGTCCTTGCCGACGATGGTTCCGATGCGGGTTTCGGCGAGGCCGAGCCGCCCGATGATGACCGTTTGCTCGCGGAGTTTTGGCGAAAGGGCGATGGTTGTTTGTTCGACAATGTCCGAGTGGGACTTGGTCCACTCGACCGACTGGGCGTGGGTCGAGAGAGTGAGAGCGGAAAGGGTCGCGGCGAGGAGGAGGGCGTTCATTTACCAGACTTGTTGAAGTTCGTGGATGGGGAGCCAGAAGGGGCTGTCCGAAGAAGTGACGAAGGCGTGGGTGGGAGTGACCTCACCAATCGTGATGATCTGTCCGGCGCGGAGAGCGGGGTAGTCCCAATTCGGGGTTCCCGCTTCAGGCTCGCGTGGTAGTTCGTCGGCGAGAACCATATATTGGTTTTCGGCGTAGTCGTGAAATTGTCTCCAAATTCCGGTGCTGGCGAGGACGAGAGCGAGAGCGAGGAGTGCGGCGCCGGGCCAAAGGGGGAGTGGGCGGAGTTTCCGAAGGCCGAAGTAGAGAAAGGAGCTGATCCAGAGGAGGGCGGCAATGAGGAGCCATTGATCGGGGCGAAGGGAAAGGAAACGGCTTCTGGCAACGGTTTCGTCGCCTTGGAGCTTGCGGATCTCGCTCATGAGATTGTGTGACTCCTGATCGAGAGGATCTAAGAGAATGGCGGTATGGCAGGCGGCGCGGGCGCGGGCGCGATCGTCGGCGGAGAGGTGGGCCTGGGCGAGGTTGAAGTAGAGTGAGGGGGTGCCGGGGTGTTCCTCAATGAGTTCTTCGTAAAGGGAGGCGGCGGCGGTGAAGTTGGACTCGGTGAAGGCGGTGTTGGCTTCTTCGAGAGTGGCTCCACGGAGGGTGGTGAGGCCAGCGAGGAAGAGGAGGGCGAGTGTGGCGAGGCGGGTCGCGAGTGATTTGAGATCGACGGGCTTGGGGGTGCTCGAAAAGCTGGCTTCGGAGTGTTGGCGAAGGAGATTGGCGAGTTCCTGGTCGGAAAGAGTCTCGGCAATCTCGCGGGCGGTTGCGCCGCCGGGAAGCTTGAGGTGATCGCGGAGGAGAGGGAGAAGATCGTCGTCGATGTCGGAGTTGGATCCCTGATCGGATTGGAAGGACTTGATGAGTTGCTGGAGTTTTTTCTGTCGGGCTTCGCGGACGGGGTCGCGGGCATCGCGGCGTTTCCTGGCGAAGCCAAAGAGGAAGGGGAGAAAGGGGGCGAGGGCGAAGGCGGCGAAGGTTGCGACGGGAAGATTGAGGAGGACGGGGCGCGTGATGGAGCCGCCCAGAGAGTCCCTGGGCGTGAGGGTTGTGGTGACGTCGGTGAAGCCGGGGAGAGTGAGCGCGGGGCTAATTTCCTGGAGCTGCCACTTGTCCTCGACGGTATCGAAGAAGGCGAGGGAGCGGGCCGGGAGGGTGCCGACTTTACCGGTGGGGATGAGGGTTTGTTCGAAGAGGGCCTGCCATTCATCGTAGTTGGTATTTTCGCTGAAACGCCAATCGGTTTCGACCGAAGGGAATCCTTCTCCGGAGAAATCGAGTTTGTTGCGAAGCTTGGGATTTCCTAAGCCTTCGACGGCGATGCGGATGGAGAGTTGTTCTGAGGGTGCGGCTTGGGTGGGTGTGACGGATGAGCGAAACTTCCACTGTCCGACGAGCCCGGTGTCGATCGCTTGTGAGTTGGGGAGGGGCGGGAGAGGGAGGACTTCGATATTGAAGGGGACGAGGTGGGTGCGCCGAGCCGATGATGAGATTCCTAAGGTGGCGCTGAGGTGTCCGGTGGCCATGCCGAGCTCGGTGAAGTAGAGTCGGGCTTTGTAGGTGTGAATTGCGTAGGGTTTCCCTTCGATTTCGCGATCTAGGACCTGGAAGTTATTGTTCCGACCGTCCCAAAATCCGCGGGCGTAGCTGAAGTAGAAATCTTCCGGGTAAGCGCGGCGACCGGGGATTTTTATGTATTGGTGCCACTGTCCCCCGTTGATTCGGCTGGAGGGGGGGCGGAAGTAGGGTCGGTTGTAGTCGCGGCGCGTTTTTTCGATCATTTGGACGAAGCGAACCTCGACGGCTTCGCCGAGATGCACTTGGGAGGGCGGTGAGCTGGAGTCGTTCCAATAGGCGACGAGTTGGGTGTCGATCTTGGAGGTGGGATTTTGGGCGACGCGGACATCTTTGAGGCGGATGAAGAATTCCTTGTTCTCAAGAACGATGGGGATGGGTGGGAATTCGAGAATGCCCGGAGAGGTCACGACGAAGTCGAGGGTGTTGGAGTTGAGGTTGTCGCCGATGCGGCGGTTTGACTGCTCCAGCCAGACGATTTTGGGGTGCTTGGGGAGTTTTCCAAAGACGAGCTCGGAAGTGGTTTCGATGTTGATTTGTTCTAGTTGAAATTCGGTGATGATGTCGGGTAATTCGTCGACGGTATAATCTTGGGCCAGCGCGAGGGGCGCGGCCAGAAGCAGAATGAATGGGAGGAAACGGAACATGGGAACTAGTGGTCCTTGGAGCGGGGAACGTATTTTCCGTTTTCGCCCATTTTTTGGAGCAAGCGTCCGCGGAGGTCTCCGGTTTCGTTGTCGGCGCGACGAAGGTCGGCATCGGCATCTCCTTTGCCTTCACCCTCTCCCTCGTCTTCTCCGCCGGAGCCGTCTTCTTCGGGGAGGTCACCCTGGCGCTCTCCTTCGTTTTCTTCTTCCTCCCCTTCACTTTCATCGTCTCCGTTGGGCTTGGGTGCGCCCTCGCCACCGCTGCCGCCGGAGGACTGCATTTGTTGAGGGTCGATGAGGTGATCGAGAGCGTCTTGGATGTGCTGTTGGGCAGCGCGGAGATCACGTTCGCGGTGGGGCGAAGGAGCGAGGACGATGTCTTCGTCGGCAAGGCGGTAGTCCTGCAAGCCTTCCTCGGGGAGGATCGTGGGAGTTTTCTCAATCACTTCAGCGGTCTGGACGAGAGTTTGAATACTGGCGGCGGAATCTTCGATGGCCTTTTTGTTGACTTCCTGACGGGTGGTGACTTCGCGTTCGAGGCTGCGGGCGAAGTTCTTTTCCTGACTGAGCGCGATGGTGGTCTTGGTGACGGCTTCCTGGTAAGCCTCCATGTAGGCGAGGTAGGCTTCGATGCGGGCGAGGTCGCGGTAGGCGAGGGTGAGGTTGGTGCTGAGTTCTTCGTCGCCGGGCTTGAGAGGGGCGGCGTCTTTGTAGAGCGAGAGCGCCTTACGGTAGGAGCCACGGGCGCGCTTCATGAGCTTGGCGGGCTCCATTTGTTCGGTCATCGCGAGCGCCCTCATTTCCATTTCGGAATTGGGAGTGCGGTGTTTGCCGAGACGATGGTTGAGGAGGGCGAGCTTGTGCCGGGCGGGGAAGGCGAGATCGGGGCGATCGGCGGGGGCTTCGTCGGCTGCTTTTTGGTAGAGCTCGGTGAGGAGTTTGAAGCGATCTTCCGAGGTCACGACGATCTCGGGTTCCGTTCTCTCGAGTTCGAGGGCCTTGTTGTAGAGGCGAACGCTGCGCTGGGCGCCGGAGAGAGTTGGGTCGTTGAGGTTTTCCTTCACTTCCTTCGGGAGGTAGTCGATGGAGGCGGCGGTGTCTGACTGGGAGAGATCGCCTGAAAGGAGGGCGTTGGCGCGTTTGATCCAAGAGTTGGGGCCGTCGGGATCGTGAGTGAGAGAGCCCATTTTGTTACCGTCCTTATCGACGAAGACGGCCATGGGATAGGCTTCGACGGAAAACTTAGCGGCGAGGGTCCGGCGTTCCTGGCGTTCGTCATTGGTGATGCCGACGCGGGGGAGGTCGATGGTCATGCTCAAGACTTTGGAGGCGGCCCATTTTTGATAAACGGAGTGGTTGAGGATTTCGCGTTCGAAGGCGATGGATTGCTTTGACCAATCAGAGCCGGTGAAGAGGAGGAGGAGGGGGCGCTCTTGGGCCACGGCGGCGGTGAGGGCGGCCTCGTAGGATGAGAATTCCTCTGAGCGGGCGGGCTGGGGGAGGAGGAAGAGGAGGGCGATGGCGGCGGTGAGGGGATGCCAATTCTTGGTTCGGAGAGGAAGGAAGAGGTGGATCATGAGGAGGATGAGGGCAAGGGTGAGGGGATAGAGGTAGAGTTCCAGTGGTCTCTCATACAGTTCGGCGGCAACATTGGTTCCGTCAATCTCGATGGTGTCGATGCGGGCCCCGAGCTTGGCAACTTGGGCGTCCAATTCTTTGGGTGATGCGGCGATGAAGATCCCGTTGGTGGCATTGGAAAGGGCGTTGAGATTGTCGTGGTTGGCGGTGGTGACGAGGTCGGAGCCGGGAAGATTGACGGGTGAGCCATTGAGGCCGAGGGCGACAGCAAGAACGGGGATGTGGGTTTTGGCGAAACCTGCGAGGACTTTTTCGGGGTTGCCGCCGGTGACGTTGTCGCCATCTGAGACGATGAGGATCGCTGATCCCGGTGGGGGTTCGGAGGTGAGGAGCTTGTCTGCGGTTTCGAGGGCGACGAGGAGGTCGGTGCCTCCGACGGGGATTTCACCGGCTTTGATTCGGTTGATCCGCTGGAGGAGCATGGAACGGTCGAGGGTGACTGGGCACTCGGGGAAGGATCCGCCGGCGAAGGAAATGAGTCCGATTTTGTCGGTGGGGCGACTGTTGATGAACTCGCGAAGAAGGAGCTTGGCGGCATCGATGCGGCTGACGCCATCGACATCGGTGGCGTCCATGGAATTGGAGATGTCGAGGAGGATGACGATATTCTTGGCCGGGCGGCGGTGTTCGCTGAGCTGGGTGCCCCCGGTGGGGCGAAGGACGGTGAGGAGAGCGAAGACAAGGGAGAGGAGGAGCGCGATCGCGAGGATGCGCCGACGGATGGGGGAGGCGTTGGAGAGGAGATGGCATTTTTCAGCACCCCGGGTGAGGAGGGCGATGGTGCGCCTCCGTTGTTGGAAGGCCCAGTATGCGGCCCCGAGCGCGATGAGAGCGGCGGGGATGACCCAGTAGAGATGTTTGAGGGCGAGGAATTCCATGGCTCAGGAGATTTCGCGGAGGAGAGTGTTTCGGAGGAGGAAGGCGATGGCGAGAAGGGCGACTCCAGTGATGAGTAACTTGGGGTAGAGGTCGGCCTGATAGACGATGGCGGGATGGAGGCGGGACGTTTTTTCGAGGGCGTCGATAGTGTCCATGACCTCTTCGAAGCCCTTGTTATCCTTGGCGCGGAAGAAGCGGCCGTTGGTAATGGCGGCGACCTTTTCGAGGTTGCGGGTGTCGAAGCGGATGGGGGCACCGGCGCCGGCGAGCCAGCCGTAGAGGAAGGGGTCATCACTGCCGATGCCGACGGTGTGGATGACGATGCCTTTGTCGTGTGCGGCCTTGGCGGCGTCTGCGGGAGTGGCGAAGACGGGGTCGTCCACGGTGTGATCGCCATCGGTGATGAGGACCATGGTCTTTCGGGTTTCGGCATTATTGAGGAGCGAAAGGATCCCGGCGCTGATGCCTCCGGCGATATTGGTGCCACGTTCGGCGCGGCCGAGGAGGTCGTTTTGGAGTTGGTTGACGTAGGAGAGGAGGAAGTCGTGGTCGGTGGTCGGTGGGACGACGGGGTAGGGTGCGACGCCGAAGATGACGAGGCCGATGCGGTCGCCGGAGCGGCGCTTCACGAAGCGAGCGATCTGGTCGCGAGCAACGCCGAGGCGGTCTTTAATGGTGCCCGCCCGGATCGCTTCGCGAACGGTATCATCGTCCATCGAGGAGTCGGGATCGTAGGCGTCCATGCTGTTCGAATAGTCCAGGACGAGCATGATATCGGTGCCTTCCTTGGTCGTTGGGACGAGTTCGACATCGCGTTGTGGTCGGGCCAGCGCGACGATGAAGGCGAGGGCGGCGAGGGCTTCGAGAGTGAGGAGAAGGTGCCGGGGTGCGAAGTATTTGCGGTTGGGCGTGGCGGTGTAGTGCCGGGTTGACGAGACCGCGATGGCTGCTGGGGTGCTGATCCAACGCCAGATCACACCGCCTACGAGGGGGATGATCAACCAGAGAACGTGAGGGTGGGCGAAGATGAGGTCACTCATTGGAAGGGGTTTTGGGTTCAACCGGAATGGTTGCTTTGACAAAGGAGCGAACGAGCTCCAGCGAGCGGGAGGCTTCCCCTTCGGCCGGAATTTGGTCGGCGAACTTCACGCCATCTGCGAGTCGGGCGAAGGGGGGAAGTTCGGTGAGGTATTCGTTGGGGATGGCAGGAAGTTCTTGAAGGACTTGAATAAACTCGGCCGAGGTTTTGGCGCGGGCTCGGACGGAGTAGCGATCCGAGGTGTAGCCTTTCAGGATGTCGGTGAGCTTGGAGAAGAAAATGGCGGGCGGGGTGTCGGTGGGGAGTTTGTCGAGGCGTCCGAGGGCCTTTTCCCAGGCGGGCGTGGATTTGATGACGCCGGTGCGGCGAAGGAGGTAGAAGATGAGGAGCGCGAGGGCGACGGCACCGAGAGCCCAGGGCCACCAAGGCTTGCGTTTTGGGCCGAGGATGGTGGCCGTAGTGAGTCTGTCCGGTTCGTCTTCCGTGAGGAAAATTTCGGGGTTTTGTGGGGCGTCCGGGAGGTCGGTTGGGAGGATGATGGCGAGAGGGGGGAGCTCGACGTTGACGGTGGTTGGTGAGATTCGCTTGGTCGCCTTGATGGGGAAGGAGGCGGTGAGGCCATCGAGTGATTTGGTGTCGGTGGCGACGAAGGGCATGCTGAGATACCAGGTGCGTTGGCCGGTGAGATTGAGGGCCCCTTTTTCGATGGTGCCGAGGCGGGAGACGGGTGCGAGGAAGTCGGGCGAAGCCGAGGGGCGTGCGTTGATCAATTCGCGATGCCAGGGAACCTTGATGGTGAGATTGAGAGAGCTGCTGTGTCCGAGGAGGATTTCGGTCTTGTCCCAGCGGCTTTCGAGCACGGTGGGGCGGTCGTTTTTTTGCCAGGTTCGGAAGAACAAAAACCCGAAGACCATCGCCACGAGGAGGATGGTGAGTGCGGTGTATTTGAGAATGGTGAGGAAGGATTTCATCGACGGGAGATGCGACGCTGGAAGAGGGCGATGATGGCAGGAAGGTAGTCGGTCGCGGTATCGAGCGCCACGTAATCGACGCCGGCGCGGCGGCAGGTTTTGGCGATTTCATCGGCCCGGGCGCTGGTGCGCGCGGCGAGGGTTTTCGCTTCCTTGCCGGTGAGGCGGCTCACTTCGCCGGTTTCGAGATCGGTGATGGAAAGAGCGGGGATGTTGGGCAGCGCGCGCTCGATGGGGTCGGAGATATGGAGAAGGATGACTTCGTGTTTCCGGGCGAGGGCGCGCAGGGGCTTGTCGAATTCCGGAGTGATGAGATCGCTGAGGATAAAGACGATGGAGCGCTTGAGGGTGGTTTTGAGGAGGTGCTCGATACCGGCGGCGAGATCGGTGCGTGGTGATTTGGCTTCGAAGGCGAGGAGTTCGCGGATGATGCGCAGGACGTGACGGTGACCGCGGGCGGGGTCGAGTTGGAGTTCCTCTTGATCGGAGAAGAGGAGGAGGCCGGCTTTGTCTTTATTGAGAGTGGCGGAGAAGGCGAGGACGGCGGCGACCTCGGCGGTGTATTCGGCCTTGGTGGTGGTGCCGGAGCCGAATTGCCCGGAGGCCGAGCGGTCGACGAGGAAGAAGACTTTTTGTTCTCGTTCCTCGGTGAAGAGTTTGATGTAGGGTGAGCCGAGGCGGGCGGAGACGTTCCAGTCGATGGAACGCATTTCGTCGCCTTCCTGGTATTCGCGGATTTCCGCAAATTCGATCCCGCGCCCTTTGAAGGAGGCGTGCCAGGCACCGGCGGTGCGGTTTTGCACGATGCGACGGGAACGGATTTCGATCCGCCGCACCTTTTCCATCAGTTCGGAAGCCAGCATGGGAGACTAGGGAGTGCGGAGGGTATCAAGGAGCTGCGAGATGAGGGTGTCGGCATCCATGTTTTCGGCCTGCGCTTCGTAGCTGGGAATGAGGCGGTGGCGAAGAACGTCGGGCGCGATGGCTTTGACATCTTCGGGAAGGACGTGGGCGCGGCCGTCGAGGAAGGCGAGGCAGCGGGCGCCACGAATGATTTGAATGGTAGCGCGGGGTGAAGCTCCGGCAGTGATGAGGGCATCATAGCTCGAGAGGTCGAGTCCGGCCTGGCGTTCCGAGAGTTGGGTGCGTCCTTCGGCGCGGGTGGCAAAGACGATATCGAGAATGTAGTCCTCGATCTTGGGGTCGACGTGGATCTCGTTAATGAGCGCGCGGGCTGAGGTGATGGACTCGAGAGTGGTGATGGACGAGGCGCTCGGGACGCTGGTGGTCGAGGCCATGCGGCGGAGGACTTCGCGTTCTTCATCGCGTTTGGGATAGCCGACGATGACCTTCATCATGAAGCGGTCCATTTGGGCTTCGGGAAGGGGGTAGGTTCCTTCTTGGTCGAGCGGGTTTTGGGTCGCCATGACGAGGAAGGGGTCGGGCAGTTTGGTCGTTTCGCCACCGAGGGTGACTTGCTTTTCCTGCATGGCCTCGAGGAGAGCGGACTGGACCTTGGCGGGAGCGCGATTGATTTCGTCGGCTAAGAGGAGGTTGGTAAAGACGGGGCCTCTTTTAGCGGTGAATTCCTGGGTGCCGGGGTTGTAGATGTGGGTGCCGATGACGTCTGCGGGAAGGAGATCGGGCGTGAACTGGATGCGTCCAAAGCGGGCTGAAAGGGCCTGAGCCAAGGTGGTGACGGCGAGGGTCTTGGCGAGTCCGGGGAGGCCTTCGACGAGGAGGTGGTTGCCGGTGAGGAGGCAAACGAGCATGCGGTCGACGAGGTGGTCCTGCCCGATGAGAACGCGGGCGATTTCCTGCCTGAGCGGGGCGACGAAGGCGGAGTGGGTCTGGATTTCGGCGGAGAGTTCTTCAGGAGTCATGAGGATGGTTCTAAAAATCAGGAAGTTGTTAGAGCAAGGGTAGCACGATCATCGAAAAGAGCGACCGCACAATTTTAAGAATATCGGGGAGCGGAAGAGTCCGGTTTTGAGGTCGAATCCCAAGAAGAAACGAACCCCGAAGCCCGTTCTTTTTAAGAAATGACGATTTAATTAAGGGAACCTCCGGTAACTTGCTTTCGGAAAGAAAACTGAGACCGTTTTCCCAGAATGAGGTTACCGGAGGTGCCCTTTTAAGGCCAACTGCCGCCGTTTTTTATCTGCAGATTGAGATAATTAAGAGGATTTGTTGTAGAGGGGAGTGTCGACTTTCAAAATTTAGGCTTGGAGGAGACGGTCACTCTTCGATAGGTTCTGCCAATGAAGAAAAGGTTTCTACTGTGCTCCCTCGTGTTGACATGTGCCAATCTCCAAGGCCAGAGCGAATGGGCTGAATGGCGTGGGCCGAATGGTAACGGGACTTTGGAAAAAGGAACCCTCCCGATGGAGTTCTCGTCCGAAGGAAAAGGGGTCGCGTGGAAGGTCGAGCTTCCGGGACGGGGATGCTCGACTCCCATTGTCTCTGGGGGATTGATTTTTCTGACCGCGCCGGTTGACGATCAGGACGCGCTTTTTGCCTTCGATATGGAGGGCAAAAAGAAATGGAGCCAGAGCTACGGAAAACAAACCCCAGGTCGTGGACAGAAGGTCGGGAGTGGCGCGAACTCTTCAGCGGTCACTGACGGGAAGGTTGTCGTGGCCTACTTCAAGTCTGGGCAGGTTGTGGCTTGCTCGAATGACGGCAAAAAGCTTTGGGATCTCAATCTTCAAAAAAAATATGGTGAAGACAAGCTCTGGTGGGACCAGGGAACATCTCCGTTGTTGGCTCAGGGGATTGTCGTGATTGTGGTGATGCAGACAGATGGGAATTCGTATTTAGTAGGACTCGACGCCCAGACCGGTGAGGAAAAATGGAAGACGGACCGGAAGTTTGAGACCGGCACAGAGTCAGGCGATAGCTATACCACCCCGAATCTTGCCACGATCGATGGCGTGGAGACCGTGATCAGCTTCGGAGCGGACCATATCACGGGACATGATCTCAAGACGGGTAAGCAGCTCTGGTATTCCGGAGGAATCAATCCTGACTCGACAGGAATGTGGCGAACGATTGCGTCTTCCGTGATGACCAACGGGATCGTGGTGGTGCCTCACGGGCGTGGTGAATGGCTGATGGCGCTCAAGGCCGGGGGCAAGGGTGACATTACCAAGTCCAATATTCTCTGGCGGAAGAAGATCGCCAATACCGATGCTGCGACACCGCTAGCCCACGACGGCAAAGTCTATGTTCTTGTGGATCGCGGTAAGGATCGCGGCACCGTGCTCTGTTTAAATGCGGAGACTGGCAATGAAATTTGGAAGGGTAATCTCCCCAAATCAGCGAGCTCTTTCTATTCCTCGCCTATCCTAGTCGGCGACACCCTTTGCTGTCCGCGCGAAGACGGTGTCGTTTTAATGGCGAAGATCACTAAGGACGGTTTTGGCGAAGTGAAAGAGAACAAGCTTGGGGATAGCTTTATTGCCTCACCGATTGCAGTCGATGGGAAGCTGCTCCTTCGCGACGACAAGCACCTCTGGTGTTTGGAGTGATCCCCTTTCCTGATTTTGTTCCGATGGTCTCAAGGTGAGCATCGGAATAAGGTGATGAAGACGCCGGTGGCGGGAAGGTGGTCTGGGTCGAAATAGGGGTTATCTGGACACGATCTCACTGGGTGTGAGAAGGTCTGTTCTGAAAACGACCTTATCTTCCTAGGTTTCACGCAGGGCGATTTTCCAGCGTCAATTTGTGTGAAATTGGAGCTCGGCAAGCCTTATTTTGAAGGGAGATGCGCAAGGATTTTCTCCACGGCATTCTCAGAAGTCAGGCCATGCTTCTTCCTCAGAATATCGGGACGGCCATGCTCGATGAATTCATCAGGCCAGCCGATGCGTTCCACCGGAGTGTCGATGACCTCGTCATGGAGGAGTTCGATGATCGAGAGGCCGAAGCCGTTGTAGAGAACGTGATCTTCAAAGGTGCAGACGACGGTGCTCTTCTTCGCGTATTCGCTGATGGTGCGGGCGTCGAGTGGCTTGATCCATCGTGGATTGATCAAGGTGACGCTGTATCCTTTGTTTTCGAGGGTTTCCTTGGTCTCAAGTGCGAGTTCCATCATCGTTCCCAGCGGGATGAGGCAGACGTCGGAGCCTTCCTGGATGACTTCGGCCTGCCCGATGGTGAGAAGCTCGGGCTTGTCCTTGATGGTGGCACCGGGGCCGTTTCCTCGGGGGTAGCGGATGGCGATAGGGCCGTCTACGTAGTTGGCCATGGTCCAGAGCATGTCGATGAATTCATCTTCATCTTTGGGCTGCATGTGAACGATGCCAGGGATGTGGCGAAGGTAGCCGATATCGAAGAGTCCGTGGTGGGTCGGGCCGTCGTCACCGGAGAGGCCGCTGCGGTCCATGCAAAGGCGGACGGGGAGGTGTTGCAGGGCTATGTCATGAATGATCATGTCGTAGGCGCGTTGCATGAAAGTGGAGTAGATGGCGAGGAAGGGGCGGAGGCCTTCGGCCGCATGGCCGCAGGCGAAAAGGGCGGCGTGTTCTTCGGCAATTCCGGTGTCGAAATATCGCTCGGGAATTTCCTTTTTGAAGGTTTCCAGCTTGGTTCCTCCGGGCATGGCCGCCGTGATCGCGGTGATGCGCTTGTCTTCTTTGGCGAAATCGGTGACGGCGCGGCCAAAGAGTTCGGAGAAGGTGGGGGCGCCGGTGGCGGTGGAGCCATCGTCGACATTGTAGGGCCCGAGGCCGTGGAACTTGCCGGGCTTGTCGAGGGCGGGTTGATATCCGCGACCTTTTTCAGTGATGATGTGGAGGATGACCGGCTCGTCTTTCTCCTTGAGGTGCTCAAGGGTCTTGATGAGGGAGGGGAGATCGTGGCCGTCGATGGGGCCGTAATAGCGAAGGCCAAATTTCTCGAAGAGAACGTTCGGCATGATCATGTTCTTGGCGTTGCGTTCGACTTTGTGAGCGAATTTACGGGCACCCGGTCCTGCTACTTTCTCAACCAGATCAGCGGCCCTGGCACGAATACCGTTGTAGGCTGGGTGGGTTTGGAGGGTGTTGAAATACTTGGCGAGGGCACCGACGTTTTTGTCGATGGACCACTCGTTGTCATTGAGGATGACGATGCATCGCTTGGTCGTTGCGGCGATGTTGTTGAGGGCTTCCAGAGTAGGGCCACAAGTGAAGGCGGCGTCACCGGCGACGGCGACGACATGGTGGTCAGCACCTTTCAGGTCGCGGGCAGAGCACATTCCGAGGGCGGCGGAGAGGGCGGTTCCGGCGTGACCGGCTCCGTAGCAGTCGTGCTCGGATTCGGTGCGGAGGAGGTAGCCGTTGAGGCCTTCGTATTGGCGGATGGTGCCAATTTTATGGGCTCGGCCTGTGAGCATCTTATGGACGTAGCCCTGATGGGAAACGTCGAAGAGGAACTTGTCGGTGGGGGAATTGAAGACCTTGTGAAGAGCGATGCTGAGCTCCACTACGCCGAGGTTGGGACCGAGATGACCGCCTGTGTTTGAGAGTGAGTTGATGAGGACCTCGCGGATTTCTTCGGCCAGATCAGGGAGTTGATCTGCCGGGATTTTTTTGAGGTCGTCCGGGCCTTGGATCTGACCGAGGAGGGTGTTTTTAGAAGAGTCTGACATCGTCGTCGTCGTGGTCGGCATCGTTATTCGGGGTGTCTCCATCGAGATCGCCCGTATTGTCGGGCTCTGCATGAAGGTTCGCTTCCATCAGGTCGAGTCGTTTCCGAGCTGATTTCAGGGTCGTCTGGCAGTATTGAAGAAGGGCTTGCCCGCGTTCGAAGTCATCGAGTAGGCTGGTGAGGGAAGAAGGATCCCGCTCCAGTCGCCTAGTGATGTCTTCCAGTTCCGCTGCGGCTGCCTCAAAGGAGGCGGCGACCGGTTTCGTGGGGGCTGATTTTTTTGGTGGCATGGCCTCGTTGGGATCTACCGCTGTTGCTCAATGATGGGCTTCTTGGAGTAGTAGATGATCCGTGCCGGGTAAAGGTGGCGCTGTTCCGGGTAGCGGGCCATGATTTCAGAAAGGGCGGGATCGCGGAGGCGAAGGCCGCCTTGACCGATTCCACCGTTGGTCGCGGTCATCGCGGGACCATCGAGGATGAGGGATGCGAAGTCCTCTCCGGTGCCGTAGGGAGGGACCTGGTAGAGGGGATTGTCCTTAAATGAGACCGGGCTGACCATAATTCCGGCAGTTTCTAGTTTTTGATCCTTGGCGAGTTCTTCTAGGGTCTCAAATTCCTCAATCTTGCGGGGAAGCCAGATCGAGTGGCGGTCGGCATACCAAGCGACGGCCCAAGGTTGGTCCGAGAAGATAATATCGGTGGGCTGGGTGGCATCGTGGAGAGTCCGGCTGAGAGCAGAGGGGTAGTAGGGCGGCCAAACCGGCCGCTTTTCCTTCACGGATGCGAGGCCAGCGCGCATCGCATTGGGAATTGAAAGGACGAGTGGTCCGGCGCTGATGATCACGACAATGACGAAGTGACCGTATCGCATAAAGGCACTTCCGGAGGGGAGTTCCAAGCGACTCCAAAGGATGGAGAAGAAGGCCAATCCGTAGGCTGCCATAATCGGCGCGAAGAGAATGTGGAGCTGGTTTGGATCGGTCGAGCTGTCTGAAAGACCAAACAGAGCCATGCCGAGGACACCCATGAGCCACATCAGGAGGACGATCCAACGGAATTTGGCAATGGATTCCCGTTTGAACGGATGTAGAAGGGCGAAGAAGAAGAGCGGGGCGGCGAGAATCGCTCCGAAGTTGTTGTAGAGCTGGTTGGTCTGGCGGAGAATGTTGCTCGAGGTATTCAGGATCAACGAGTTCAGGTTGTAGAGCACGCGATAGGTTTCCTCGCTGGGGTCGCTGGTGCGCATGATTGCTTCTTCGGATTCGGTGAGGCCGCCGTAGATTGTCATGCCCGCCATGCCGGTGGGGTTTCCGGTCCATTCCATGTTTTTCGCCATGAAGTAGAGGCTGAAAATGAGAAGAATACCGAGGACAAGGAGTCCGGAAACTCCCTTGGGACGGAAGAAGAAGGCCGCGTAAATGACGAAGCCGAGAGCGATCCAGATTGTCAACCAGTGCGCCAGTGCCAGCAGAGCCAAGAAGACTGCGGCTACGATGATGGAACCAATGGCGGCCCGGTTTTCGATGGAGGCCTCGAGTGCTCGGTAGATGAAAAAGAGGGCGCAGGAAAAGAGGAGAAGCAGCAGCATCTGCGGGAGTCCGGTGTGGGTGAATTTCCACATAAGGTCACTGAGAGCCATAAGAAGGGCGGTGACTCCGGCGATTTTGACATCAAAGATCCGGGAGATGAGGAGGTAGTTCACTCCGATGGAAATCAGGAAGAGAATGACCGCAACGGCCGAGATGACCTGATCCAAGCGGTAAACCGTTCGTTCGTCTTCTACCATTTGGAATTTTTCGAAGTCATCTCCTCCAACCATCTTGAGGACCGCGCCATAGAGAAACGGTCCGAGGGGGGAGTGGTAAGTGTCATACATCGCGTCGAGCTCGAGGTTCACCCCTTCGACTTGCTGGGCTTTCCAGATGGCCGCGGGGCGAATGACCTTGGTGATGGCATTATTTCCCCGGGCGATCTCGCGACCGATCTGGGCTTGCTCCATTCCCTTGGCTTCAGTGAGGCCGCGGAAGGTGAGGACCAAGTAGAACCAGGCGAGAGCAGAGAGGAGGACGAAGAAGAGGAGGCGGCGAATCAGGACGGCGGTGTCCATGCCGCCGACTTTGGTGGGAGTGCTCATGATAGATTAAGAAACGTCGATGGAAGAGTCGCGGAGTTTTCGTTGAAGGGTACGCCTGCTAATTCCGAGGAGGCCCGCCGCTTTGGTCCGATTTCCATCGGTTGCGAGCAGGGCACTTTGAATTGCGCGTTGTTCGAGCGTATGCAAGTTGAATTCCGGTTCAGGGGCAAGGGTGTTTTTCTCGGAACGGGTTTCTATCCTTGGACTTCCGTTCATTAAGAAGTCAGGCAGATGTTGAATATCGAGTTTGCTTTGGTTCGACATCACCACGGCATGTTCGATGGCAGTGCGAAGCTCGCGGACATTTCCCGGCCAGTCGTAGGCAATGAGCCGGGCCATCGCGGCCTCGGTGAGAGGCTTGTCCGGTCGGCCGTTTTCTTTGGCAAATTCGCCGAGGAAAGAGTTGGCGAGGATGACAATGTCTTCGCGTCGTTCGCGGAGGGGAGGCATTTGAAGGCCCAGCACGTTCAGTCGAAAATAAAGGTCTTCGCGGAATTCTCCAGCCGCGACCAGTTCAAGGAGGCGGCGGTTAGTGGCCGCGATAACGCGGACGTCGACCTTCACCGAGGTGTTGGAGCCGACGCGTTCGATCGTTTTTTCGGAGAGGGCGCGCAGGAGTTTAACCTGGGTGGCGGCGTCGATTTCGCCAATTTCATCGAGGAAGAGGGTTCCGCCATCCGCTTGCTCAAATCGTCCAATCCGGCGCTGGGAGGCTCCGGTGAAGGCTCCTTTTTCGTGCCCGAAGAGCTCGCTCTCCAGAAGTTGGGCAGAAAGGGCGGCACAGTTGACGGCGACGAATTTCTCGCCGGGGCGACCCGAGAGGTCGTGAAGGGTGTGCGCGACCACTTCTTTCCCCGTTCCTGATTCTCCTTCGATGAGAACGGTGGCCCGGGTCGGGGCGATCTGTTCGATCTTCTCTGCAACCCGTTGCATTTGCGACGAGGTGCCCATGAGTCGGCCCAATCCGTGGGCGGACCTGGCCTTGCTCTCGCGTAGGATTTCGTTCTGCTCAGAGAGCTTGAGATTTTCCTTCTCAAGGCTGCGGCTGCGGACCGCGCGTTTGAGGAGGAGCTCCACTTCGTCGAGATTGAGGGGCTTGGTGACAAAGTGCCAGGCGCCACGACGCATCGCTTCCACCGCCGTGTCGACCGATCCGTAGGCCGTCATCATCAGGGAGACCGGCGGCTGGGGGAGGGCGAGGGCGGCATCGAGCACCGCCATCCCGGAGTCAGCGCCGAGGCGGAGGTCGGTGAGGAGGAGGTCAATATCCTCCGTTTTGAGAACTTGCTGGGCCTGCTGTAAATCCGCCGCAACATAGCAATCAAAGCTCTGCTCAAGCGCCATTCGAAGGGCATCCCGGGTCGCTTTTTCGTCGTCTACGATGAGGAGGGTCTTCATTAAATTTCGATCGGGGCTCGGTCTTCGATGAGGCGCACCCGCTTGTCGGTTCTCGGGAAATAAAGGGTGACCGTCGTTCCGGCCCCTTCTTCGCTTTCGACCTCCAACTCGCCGCCATGTTCACGCAAAATGCGTCGAACAATGAGCATCCCGAGTCCGGTGCCATTGGCTTTGGTTGTCTGAAAGGGCTCAAACATCGCGCCCATGACCTCCGGGGAAATGCCGCTACCGTTGTCGGAGATAGAAAGTTTGACCTCGTAGTCGGTTGCGGAGCTTTTGATGGAGATTTCACCGTCCGGCTGGCCCACCGCTTGATAGGCATTGCGAATGATGTTGTAGATCGCCTGCTTGATTTGGGTGGGGTCGAGATCGAGCGAGGGAACTTCGTGGGCGAGATCCAGTTCGACCCGGATTTCGCGGCTTTCGAGCTCCGGGCTGAGCGCCACGAGGCTTTCTTCCAACAATTCGTGGAGTTCCACCGGTCGGCGCTCCGGCATGGTGGGGCGCATCGCTTGCAGGAATTGCTTCAGAATCGTGTCGAGCCGCCCAATTTCCGTGCGGGAGGTGTGAAGGTGATCAAGCAAAGGATCCTGATCGCCGACGGGGAGGTCGCGGACTTTCCGTTCGAGAAGTTGGAGATGGAGCGAGAGTGAGTTGAGGGGGTTGCCGATTTCATGGGCGACTCCGGCGGCCAACAAGGTGAGGTCATTGAGGCGTTCGGACTCGATTTCCTCTTCAGCCTCGGCACGGGAACGGGTGACATCGCGAACAAGCATGACGTGACCAAGATCGGCCTCGCCTTCTTCGGCGATGGGGGAGAGGTAGAAGTTGAGGTAGCGGTTTTCGGGGTAGAAAACCTCGAGGTCACGGCTGACCGTTCCGCGGGCCGATTGCATGAGCGCGCGCCAATCGACACCCCGAACGACTTCGTCGAGCGATTTCCCCTGAGCTTCTTCGGGGGTGGTTCCGAAGAAGCGGCACCCGGCATGATTGATAAAGCTGATGTTTCCGGAGGTCTCGAGGAGCAGGACACCTTCTTGCAGGGCTTCGAAGACCTTTTGGAGAAATCCTTTCTCGCGGACCAGCCGCGAAAGCAGGGCCTGGACCTCACCGGGCTCGATTTGATCGAGGCGGGAGAGGATTTTTTTAAGAACGGCAGATTTCACGACAGGGACAGAATGTCACACTCTCTTCTCCGGCCTGCAACGAAAATGATGCGAACACTGACCGGTTTGATTCAAGTTCCCGCGTTACCGAGACCCTGTCCCAGAAGCCGTATTTCAGTCGGGCGTGGGACTGAAGCCTTGGAATTAAAAAACATAGAGGGCGTTTTTGCCCTCTATGTGGCAAAAATGGAGTCTAGAGGACCCACCCGGCAGCCCCGATTTCCGCAAGATTCTCTTTGGGCTTGATCGCTGAAATTTAAGTCTGCTGATGTTCCCAATTAATATTGCCGACCCGATCCCGATTGGGCTTCTTCGTTGATTTCCTTTCGGTTCACATGAGGCCGTCCGAATAACCAAATCCTAAGACATGCCGCTTCGGAATATAGAAAATTATCTTCGTGTAACCATCAAACGATTCAAGGCGTCGATATTGAATCTTACCATCTTCTGAGGGTTCGAACTCGGCAGCACCAAAAGATAGCCAGATTTTTATCATTGGGATTTTTTAAAGGTCAGTTGGCGCTTGCCGAGATTGAGGGACAGTTTTCGTAACGATTCCGTCCTCGGCATCGACTTCCTGGATCAAGGAATCGAGCTCGTCTTGATTGATGGTGCTCTTTTCAAGGAGAACGTTCAAGGAGAACGCTCCATTGGAACTCAAGGGCAGCGTTGGGATATCTATGTTGAGAGTGTTCATCGATACCCTCTGGGAGCAGCGAACCCGATGGTGGGTCAGAGGCAGATGGAGAGGAGAGAGAGTTTCATTTTTCAGGGTTACTTCTCGGCGGCCTCAGGTGAGCTCCGATCACGAGTTGGTCGTCGTCTGGCGGGAGTTTGGTGGCGGAGCTGGACTCGGGCGGGATGATGTCAATATCTCGGTCTTTGTTCTTGTTCCGTCTCACCGCGTAATTTCGACTTGAGCGGCTTGCGTCGGGAAGGGGGAGCGCTAAAGTCCATGGCATGACCTACGCCGACTGCTTGCAGGCACGACTCCAAACTACCGGTTCCGCTCTGTGCGTGGGTCTGGACCCGCGTCCTGACTTCACGGACGGGGGGGTGGCCGGAGTGGCGGAGTTTCTTCGTCGAGTCGTGGGTGAGACGGCGGAATACGCGGCGGCCTTTAAGCCGAACATGGCTTATTTCGAAGCGATGGGGCTGAAGGGAATTGAAATTCTTGAAGGGCTTCTCGATGAAATGCCCAAGGAGGTGCCGGTCATTCTCGATGCCAAGCGCAGTGATATTGGCGAGACGCAGAAGTATTACGCGCGTTCGTATTTTGAGAACTGGGGGGTTGATGCGGTGACGCTCAATCCCTTCCTCGGATATGACACCTTGGAGCCGTTTTTGGATTGGGAGGGGAAGGGGGTCTATCTCCTTGCCGTCACCTCGAATCCTGGGAGCGTTGATTTTCAACGTCGGGATTGTGAAGGAAAGGCGCTCTTTGAAAGAGTCGGCGATCTTTGCACCCGTGCGATTGCGGAAGGGAAAAAGACGACACCGGGGCTCGTCGTTGGTCTCACTAATGCCGATCAGGATGTTCTCGCCAAGCTGCCCGATGTGCCGCTTCTGATTCCGGGCCTCGGCGCCCAGGGTGGAAGCCTTGATTCGCTGAAGGGAAGCGGACGGGTGGCGCCGAGCGTCATTAACGTCTCGCGTGGAATTACCTACGCCGAAGGAAATACCGATTACGCCGGTCTTGCCAAACATTGGGCCGCCGAAATCTCGCGGAGTCTCGCTTAAGACCGAAGGTTATGGAGCAAGAGAATCGCAATTCCGGACTGCGCCCCAAGAAGGGGTGGCCGGGCCGCAATTATACCTTTTGGCGGCATCGCCTGCTTCCGCAGCTCTTGAAAAAACGGGAAGGCCAAACCGAAGAGTCTATCATTGCTCCGCCCGAAGAAGGGGTCGTTCGCGTCACTTGGATTGGGCATGCTTCCTTCTTGGTGCAGTTCGGGTCGCACGCAGTGATTTTTGATCCCAACTGGGCAAACTGGCATGGGCCCGTGAAACGTCAGCGGGAACCGGGATTGTCGTTGGCTAACCTTCCGGAGCTTGATTTGGTGTTGGTTTCGCACGCCCATTTCGATCACCTTCATAAAAAGTCGTTGAGGACAATTCAGTCCAAGGAAGGGATCGTGGTTCCGCGAGGCAGCGGGAGTTTGGTGAAGCGTCTGGGCTTTAATACCATCGCCGAAATGAAGGTCTGGGAAGAGCGTGAAATTTCCGGAATGCGAGTGGTTCACACGCCCAGTCATCATTGGGGCGCTCGGTATGGGGCGGACGTAAATCGTGACTACGGCGGCTTCCTCGTCGGCTCGGGAGCACGGAAGGTTTTCCATTGTGGCGACAGTGCTTATTTTCCCGGTTTCAAGGAGATCGGGGAGCGAGAGGATATCTGTATCGCCCTCCTTCCCATCGGAGCTTACGACGCACCGAGCGGTCGCGATGTGCACATGAATCCCGAAGAAGCACTTCAGGCCTTTGAAGATCTCGGTGCCGAACTGATGGTGCCGATGCACTACGGGACCTTTCCTTTGGGCAATGAACACCCCGATGAGCCAATTAAGAGGCTTCTTGCGGAGGCCCGGAAGCGGGGAATCGAAGACCGCGTCATCGTGCCCGATCCCGGGAAGGCGATTGAGGTCTGAGTGGCGTTACTTTTGTTTCGAGATTTGGGCTCCCGAACCATTCCGGGTGGGTTTGTGACCGCATTGAGAATGATCAGTACAATGATCCCAACCTGAACAGGCCGGGATTCAATTCAGTGGGCAAGTTTCACCCGTAATGGTGAGGCGTTTTTTTGTTCAAGAAGATCTGCAAGATCGGAGTCGCTCATGGCGTCCGTTTACTCGTTCCTAATTTGGATGATTGCAAGCTCTTCTGATCGCATTGCGCCAGGACGTTTTTGGGAGATGTCGATGGTGAAGATGGCGACGGCCAGCCCTTCAGGAAGCCGCCCCAAAGGGCACCGCGTCGCGCATCGCGGAGGCCCTTGGCGGCGAGGCATCGTTGCACGATGTATTGATCGGTGCACCAATACCAAATACCGATGACGAGGGAGGCAATGAGGATTCCGAGCCAGAGGAGGCCTGCCCGGTGGCGACCGAACTCAGGAGGGATTGGAGAAATCCACCCGGAAAAAGTTCCGAAGATTTCCTGACGCGAATGCCTGTTAAGCCTCTCCCTTTGTTACTCCGTTCGTAGCTCCGGAGATTCAGCCATTCTTGCGAGACTCGCGGCGGAGTCCTCGTTTCGCATGGACCCGCTGACGTCTTTGAATACGTGAGACAATACCATGCAGGAATGAGGTTGGTATCTTTGTGAAGGATGGAATCTGGGTGCTATGTTCCCAACATGAAAATCCACCCCACATATTGCCGGGCAATCGAAGAGATCGACCGATGCTCTTGCGCCGGAGAAACGGGCAGGCCAAGAATTTCCCGTTGGTCGGGAAGGTCAATCATGGCTGCGACAACCTCTCTCATCTTGGTAATGCCTTCCGCCATGGCCCAGCTGAGCATCACTTCCGAAGAGGGATTCGAGGTCGCCTGGAATGGAAATGATGGCGAATTTTTTGACGCCGTGAGCTTGCCTGCCCCGGTTCCGGACAACGTGGCACGCACCGGGATGGCTTTCGCGGCCGACGATCCCAGCGCCTTTCCGAATCCCCATGTCGTGGCCAATCTGAACGATGGATTTTATGGGAACACTTCAGCGCATATCAATGGCAGCGGTGGCCTTTTCATGGGGATATCCTTGCCCGCTGAAGTCAATCTTGCGGCAGTTGCGTGGGGACGGGACAACGGCACGCCCGAGGGCAATCCCGGCGGCGATTGCTGTGGTGGCCAGCTTACCGACCGGGTCGCCGGACTCTACACCCTGCAAGTGACGACGGTGTCAAATCCGGATGCCTCGACTCCCGACACCGATTGGATAACCCTTGCCACTCTCAATTACGGTGCCACAGAAGACAACGATCCCGGAGGCGGATTTACCCCATGGTTGCGGCACCAATATGCGATTTCCTCCGCTGGGGGAGATCCGATCGCGGCGACTGGTTTGCGCATTTTGGTGCCGGATACCGGGGTGGCAATTGATGAGATTGAATTGTATCTCGCCGGGGATACTCCGATTCCAGTCCTGCCCCCTCTTCAGGAGGGTGGGGATATTGCGGCTGACAATCTGGCCGCCACCGCAAGTGCCTTTGCCCAGGATACCCTCGCCGGTCGGACCGTCGCGGGTTTGAACGATCAGATTTTCGGGGCCGGTAGCAGCTGGGCCGGAGCAACTCCCGATAGCTTCGCCGGACTCAATCTGGGAGCGGTGCCGGTGCCGATCCGCAGTATTGCCTTTGGCCGCGACAATACAGGAATAGAAAGTGACCGCGTACTCGGTGAGTATCACCTGCAAGTTACCGAGGTTGCGAGTCCTGACGACTCGACGCCCGATGGCGATTGGAAAACGATCGGAACAATCAACTACACCGAGGCCAGTCCGGAAAATCCGAACCTTCGCCACCGCTTTAACTTCGGCCTGGTGACGGCTACCGGGATTCGTTTGCTCACGCCAGATGGCGCTGAAATTGACGAATTTGAAGTTTACGAAGATCTCTATATTCCGCCAATTCCGCCAGCCCTCACGATCACCCCGGCGGCCGGATTTAACGCGATTTGGGATGGAAACGACGGCGATTTCTTCGATTCAATCTCTCCACCAGACGGCGCGAAGGTGCCGGATAATCTCGCCTTGGCTGCCAATGGTGGAATCCCTTTTGCGAGCAGTGAATCGCCGTTCTCTCCGCCTCATGCCATCGCAAATCTCAATGACGGACTTTATGGCAACGCGAACAGTCACATCAATGGCGAGGGGATCGAGCCTGCCTTCATGGGGGTCGCGTTCCCGTCTGCAGTCCAAGTGAGCGCGCTCGCTTGGGGCCGTGACAATGGCAATGGTGCGATCAACGGAAGCGATCCCGGCACCGACGTCGGGAACGGACAATTGAGCGACCGCGTGCTCGGAAATTATAGCCTTCAATTTACCACCGTCGCTTCGCCAGATGCGGACACTCCGGACGAAGAGTGGACCACGATCGCCGATTTCAATTATACCGGAGGCATCGGCACCGACAACGTGGTGGGAGAACTTTTTACCGAATGGCTGCGCCACCAATATGAAATCAGCGCGACCGGTGGAGGTCCGATTGTCGCGACCGGCGTACGCATCCTGGTGCCCAATTTGGGGATCGCAATCGACGAAATCGAAGTTTACGGAGTGGGATCCACCGAGCCGCTTGCGATCACCGACTTCAGCTATGATGAGACTAGCGGGTCAATATCGTTGACCTTCAATTCCCTGCCCGGAAAATTCTATCAATTGATGGCATCGGATGACCTGGTCAACTGGACGGAGATCGACGACGGCATCATCGGAGCGCCCAATGAAGCCAGCACGACGGTCACAAACAACTCGACAGTTCCCGGGATCGTGCGACGTTTTTTTCAGATCCGGGAATTTTAAGAGACCCAATTCGGCCGGAGCAAATTTTTTAGCCGACCTGTCCCACCGCACCATTTTTCAATGCCAATACTCGAATCATTGTCTAGGATCCTCCGAAACGTAGCAAAGCCCTCCTTCGTGACGCTCGTAAGTGTCCTGATGCCAGTGGTATTTCTTTCGGCCCCCGCCTCGGCCGAGAGCGTGGTGGTTTTCAACGAGATCCAATACCACCCCGCTCTGCCGGACGATCTCGAGTGGATTGAGCTGCACAACCAGATGTCTTATGATGTCGATCTCTCGGACTGGGAGCTGAGCGGCGGCGTGGATTTTTCCTTTCCGAAGGGGACTGTCATTTCCGCCGGTGGTTATCTTTTGATCTCCGGCGATCTGACAAATCCACCCGCTGCCGGTGCTCTTGGCCCATGGAGCGGGAGTTTGTCGAATAAAGATGCCCGTCTCAAGTTGCGCAACAATTCCGGTCGGCTGATGAACGAGATCCAGTATGCGGACAGCGGAGTCTGGCCGATCGGGGCCGATGGTTCCGGCGCGGCTCTGGCCAAATCCGATGAGGCAACGGCGAGCGAGGAGGCCGCGAATTGGCGTGCCAGCGCCAAGCTCGGCGGCACTCCGGGAGCGGAGAATTTCCCCGCTGGTTCCGAGATCGGTCCGCCGCTCGTCATCAGCGAAATAGCCGGAACGGGCGACGCTGTTTTCCAGATCGAGATCGCCAACACCTCCGCGATTGAACTCGAGGTCGGCGACTATTTCCTCCAATCGCAGGGAGCGGTGATCGGGAGTTACTCGATCCCGGGTGCTACAAAAATTCCGGGCAACGGCTTTCTTGTCATCGACATGGCCGAACTCGGTTTTCGTCCCGGCAATGACGACCGCCTCTTTCTGATTTCGCCTTCCGGGTCTTTGGTCCACGCGGTGCGGGCCGATGATTTGCCTCGGGCATACTCGAGCGGGCACGAGGGAAGAATGCTGGTGCCGGATGTGTTGACCTTCGGTTCACCGAACATTTTTGACATTAATTCTGATATCGTGATTAACGAAATCATGTATCACTTTCGCGACGATCCGGGAACTCCTGGAATTGCTCCGAGTGTCAATCCCGTGGCCTTGATCGAATTCGGTGGGAATTGGCGCTATAATGAAAGCGGAGCCGAGTTGGGCCTTGGCTGGCAAACGACGGCTCACCCGGTTGGCGTGGCGGATTGGTTCGAGGGCCCCGGCTTACTGGGTTCCGAGACCTCGCCGGACGCGCTACCGGAACCCCTGCGAACGACGTTCGCGCCATCGAGTGGGAACGTGATCATGACCTACTACTTCGAAAAGGAATTCGAAGTGACGGCGAACGAACTTACAAATCTCGTCAGCCTGCAACTCGAACACCTCATTGATGACGGCGCGGTTTTCTATCTCAATGGGATCGAGGTCTCGCGTTTCAATCTGCCCGCCGGTCCAGTGACGGCCGCCACTCCGGCGAGTCCCGGCGTGCCCAACGCGCGCTATGAGGGGCCGTTCGAACTTTCCACCGGGAATCTCTTGGTAGGCAGCAACCGCCTCTCGGTCGAGGTTCATCAGCAGTCTCCCACGAGCAGCGACATCGTCTTCGGGGCGAGCCTCACCGCCTTGACCCAAACCGATCCCGGGGTCGCCTCACAGCCGATTGTCGAACGAGGGGAAGAATGGGTCGAGCTTTATAATAAGGGCGATGTCGCGGTCGACCTCGACGGATGGTCTTTTGATGGGGGCATTGATTTCGATTTCCCTACTGGGACGGTCATCGCGGCGGGTGACTACTTGGTGGTTGCGAAGGACGCCACGGCCCTCATTGGAATCCATCCCGGAATCGCTGGACGGATCGTGGGAAATTTCGAGAGTCAACTTGGAAACAGCGGCGACTATTTCCGCCTTGAAGACGCAGTTGAAAACCCGGTGGATGAGGTCCGCTACTTCGATGGTGGGAGTTGGCCGGAGGTCGCGGACGGCGGTGGATCGAGCCTCGAATTACGCGACCCGGAGGCCGACAATACCAACCCACAGGCCTGGGCGGCAAGTGTCGAGACCGGGAAATCGAGGTGGCAGACCGTGAGCTATCGCGACGACGGGGCGCAGAGTTATGGCCTGACGAACTGGCACGAATTCCGGCTCGGGATGCTCGGAGCCGGTGAGCTTTTGATCGATGATGTCAGCGTGGTGCGGGATCCCGACGGAGCGGCGCAACAGTTGATCCAAAACGGCAATTTTACCTCGGGCGACGACACGTGGCGCTTCCTCGGGAATCACCGGCACAGCACGGTCATCGCGGAGCCGGGCAACGGCGGAAACCACGTCCTTCATTTGATCGCCAAGGGTGCCACCGATACGCGGCACAATCATCTCGAGACAACCTTCCTTAACAATACCCGGCTCGTCAGCGGACAGATCTATGAAGTCTCGTTTCGTGCCCGCTGGTTGCGGGGATCGAACGCGATCAATTCGCGATGTTACTATCAACGCGCAGCTCTCACAACCCAACTGGAACGCCCCGAAGCCTGCGGCACGCCCGGTGCGGCGAACTCCACCTTGGAAAGCAACATCGGTCCGACCTTCCGCAGATTACGACATGACCCGCCGGTCCCGGCTGCGGACGAAATGATTGAAATTTTCGCTGAGGTGGCGGATCCGGACGGACTCGGGGATTTCGCCCTCAAGGCGCGGATCGACGAAGGTTCGGTGCAGACCTACCCGTTCACGGTGAATGCGGAGGGCCGGGGAATGGGATCGATTCCCGGACAGCCTGGGGGCACGGTCATTCAATTCTGGGTGGAGGGGCTCGACCTTGCCGCTGCGCGTTCATTCGCGCCCGCTGCGGGTCCGGATTCACGAGCCTTGATCCAGGTCAATGACGGCCAGGGGACTAACCTTGAGGTCACCGAAGTGCGGTTGGTGATGCTTGGGAGCGATCTTGATTTCATGCTGGGTAATCTCAACCTGATGAGCAACGAACGGCTTGGCGGCACCGCGATTCTTGATCGTCGCGAAATCACCTACGACGCGGCGGTGCGCTTGCGGGGGAGCGGTGCCGGACGAGCCCGGGACGGAGCGGCTTTCCGTGGGTTCAACATCGGACTGCCTGCCGACCAAAAATACCGTGGGGTGCACGATAGTCTGAGCATTGACCGCTCGGCACGCACTCCGACCACGAGGCAGCAGCACGAGATCTATGTGAAGCACATGTTCAATCATGCCGGCATTCCCTGCATGTATGATGAACTGGTTTATCTGGTGGGACCGAGCCGCACCTACACCGGGACCTCGCAGATGTTGATGGCAAGTTACGGGGGACATTTTACCGAGACCCAGTTTGAAGACGGCGAAGACGGCACCGTCTTCAATCTCGATATTACCTACGATCCGACTTCGAGCATCGGCGGAGTTGAAGGACTGAAGCCGCCGGTGCCCTTCACCCATGTCGGCACGGACATCCGGAATCTTGGCGACAGCGAGGAAGACTACCGCACGGCCTTCGAAATTCGCACCGGTCGCGCGCGCGATGATTATTCCGGCTTGATCAATTTCGCCAAAACGATGGATTTACCGACGGTCGAACTCGCCGAGCGCATCGGTGAGGTGATGGACGTCGACGAATGGTGCCGCTACACCGCCCTGACCCTTTTGTGCGGCATTGGAGATTCCTTTGTGAACGGCGGACTTCCGCATAACATCCGCATGTATGTCCCGGCGGACGGACGCGGGGTGACCGCGCTGCCTTGGGATATGGACTTCGTTTTCAGTTCGGGCACAAATTCCTCGATGCTTCCCGGAGCTCCGAATCTCAGGAGAGTCATCGCCATTCCTAAATACCGGAGGCTCTACTTGGGTCATGTGCAGGATCTGATTCAAACCACTTTCAACGGCAGCTACATGGCACCCTGGTTGGCACACTACGGCGGCGTGGTCGGCCAATCCTTCGGCGGCGGCGTGTCCTACATCAACGCCCGTGGCAATTTCGCGCTCTCGCAACTCGGGGCCGAGGTTCCTTTCTCCGTAACCACCAACGCCGGAAATGATTTCTCGGTGGCCGCCACTTCAGCGGTACTCGAAGGAAAAGGCTGGATCGACATCCGCGAATTCCGTCTCGCGGACAGGGACGGGGCACTCGCTGCCGAGTGGCTCGATGTCGACACTTGGCGGGTTACCGTTCCGCTTCTTTCCGGCAAAAATGCGATCACCCTCGAGACTTTTGATTTCCAAGGAGAACTGCTCAACAGCAAAAGATTGACCATCACCAATACCGTGACAACGCCGACCCCGCCGGAGTTTTTGCGTATCACTGAAATTCACTATCATCCGGCACCACCCGCGACCGCCGCCGAGTTGCTGGCGAGCGACGATTTCGAGGATTTCGAGTTCATCGAACTGCAAAATATCGGCTCCGAGGCACTCAATGTCGGAGGGGTTCAGTTCTCGGAAGGCCTCGACTTCACCTTTCCGGGAGGCACCATCGTCCCGGCCGGTGGCTACCTGGTCCTAGCCCACAATGAAGCAGCCTTCGCCGCCCGCTATAGCGACGGAATCCCGGTGGCGGGAGAGTTTGCAACTTCCGGTTTGCGCAACAGCGGCGAGCTCCTCGAACTCCGCGATGCTTCCGGCAACATCATCCAGCAGTTCATCTATGGTGATGAATCCTGGTTCGCGGAGACCGATGGAGCTGGCTTTTCCTTGCACATCAAGAACGCCCGTGTGGCAGACTTAGCCTCGTGGGGGAATCCTGAATCATGGGCCGTTTCCGGCAACCTTCACGGCAATCCCGGGGTATCGAACTCGCCGACCGGAGTCAGCTTTCAAAGCTGGTTGGAGCAGCACTTCAGCGAAGCGGAGCGAAACGATCCCTTGGTCAGCGGTCCCAGAGTAGACTTGAACGGGGATGGATTCACGAACCTTTTGAAGTATGCCTTCGGACTCGATCCATACGCCTATTATTCTCTCAACGCCGTGGCTACTGCGGCGAGTGTGGAGGGAAAATTTCAATTCAGTTTCCGTCGCCAAGCGGGCGCAGATGACCTCGAATTTCTCCCGCAATCATCCGGTGATCTGGTGGATTGGGAGGCGCTCACAAGACAAACCGGTGTTCTCGACAATGGCGATGGCACCGAGACGGTCACTGTCCAGGACGACGGACCTAGCTCCCAAAAGTTTGGGCGAGTGCTTGTAAGATTTTCCCGACCCTAAAACGTATCTCATCAATCTGCAAACTTTCGAATGCCACTCATGAATTTTTTTCTATCAACTCCATGGTTTTTCTTACTTGCGATCGTCCCGGCATCCGCTGCGATCGATTTTGAGAAGGAAGTGAAACCAATTTTCGCCGATCATTGTTACAAGTGCCACGGGGAGACAAAACAGAAAGGCGAACTCCGATTGGATTCTCCCGCCATGATTCTGAAAGGTGGGGACTCGGGGGAACCGGTTTTTCTGGCCGGCCAAAGTGCCGGAAGCCACCTCATCAAGCTCGTCTCGCGCGTCGATCCAGACGACGCGATGCCGCCCGAAGGGAAAGGCGATCCGCTCAGCGAAGCCCAAGTGGAAACGCTGCGCAAATGGGTCGACGAAGGTGCGGAAATACCCGGAGCCGAAAACCTGGCGGAAGTGAAAATGACGACCGACCACTGGTCCTTCCAGCCGGTGAAGCGAGAGGGCTTTGAGGACAAGACAATCGATGAGATGGTCAATGAAAAGAGGGTCGAGAAAGATCTCACCCCGTCGCCCCGCGCCGATCGACGCACCCTGATCCGCCGCCTCTACCTGGTGCTCCATGGAATGCCCCCGACTGAGGCGGAAGTCGCGCGTTTCCTCGCCGACAAATCGTCAGAGGATGAGGCCTGGCGGAAGCTGGTCGATCGGACCCTCGCAAGCCCGCGCTACGGCGAACGTATCGGGCGCCGATGGCTGGACGTCGTCCGCTTTGCGGAAAGCAACGGTTTTGAGACCAATCGCGAACGCCCCAATGCTTATCATTTCCGCGACTTCGTGATCGACTCGTTCAACAAGGACAAGCCATACGATGAATTCGTCCGGGAGCAGATCGCGGGCGATGCGCTGGGGGCGGATGTGGGGACCGGTTTTCTCGTCGCAGGATCCTACGACATTGTCAAAAGCCCGGACATCAACCTGACCCTGATGCAGCGGCAGGATGAACTGACCGATATGGTCAACACCACCGGCACCACCTTCCTCGGGCTGACCATCGGTTGCGCGAGATGCCACAACCACAAATTCGACCCGATCTCGCAGAAGGACTTCTATGAGTTTCAAGCCGTCTTCGCCGGAGTCGGATACGGCGACAGACCGTTGAAGAAGATGATGAGCGAGGAGATGAAAGAGGAGGAGGCACAACTGCGGCTTGAACTCGCGGCACACAAGACCGCCGTCGAGGACTTCAGAAAGAAAGCGGCAGCGAGCGAGGGGAAAATTGCTACGAATCTCAGGGAGTCGGTGAACTCAACCTTGAATATCGAGGAATTCGGAGTGACCGAAGCGAAGTTCGTGCGCTTCACGATCCGGGAAACCAATTCGGGGCAGCCGTGCCTTGACGAGCTGATGGTCTTTGATTCGGAGGGCCAAAACGTCGGGCCCGGCGCGATCCCCACTGCTTCCGGCAGTCTGGCAGGGTACCCCATTCACCAGCTCGAACACATTAACGACGGTCTGGTCGGAAACGATCACAGCTGGATCTGTGATCAGACGAGCGGCTGGGTTCAGTTGGAGTTCGACTCGCCAAGGGCCATCGGGCGCATCGAGTGGGCGCGTGACCGCGATGGTCAAGTCGTCGATCGCATTGCCACCAACTATGTCATCGAGAGCTCGTTGGACGGAACGACTTGGGAGATCCTCGCCAGTTCCGACGACCGCCAATCCTTTCAAGGGACGCTGGATCCCACTGCTTTCCTGACAAAATTGGGTGCTGCCGATGCGGAAGTGGCCCGTGAGTTGTTGGCAAACATCACGGACAAGGATGCGCGCATCAGCTCCCTCGAAACCGGCACCCCGGCTTGGATCGGGAATTTTTCCCAGCCCGGAAAAACCTTCCGACTCTACCGTGGCGACCCAATGGCGAAGCGCGAAGAAGTCGCTCCCGATGCCTTGGAGGTGATGGGCACCCTCGGGATGGAGATTAACGAGGCCGAGCAACAACGTCGAATTAAGGTCGCCGATTGGATTGCGAGCCGGGAGAATCCGCTCACTGCCCGGGTGATGGCCAACCGCCTCTGGCAATTCGTCTTCGGTACCGGAATCGTCGATACTCCGAGCGACTTCGGGCTGAACGGCACGAAGCCGACGCATCCCGAGTTGCTGGATTGGCTGGCCGCCGAATTCATGGAAAACGAGTGGTCTTCCAAAGACCTTCTGCGACTAATGTTGACCTCGGAGACATTCCAGCAATCGAGCCAACCTCGAACCGAACCCGCCAAAATAGATGCGGGCGCACGCTACCTGTGGCGCTTCCCGCCCCACCGTCTCGAAGCCGAGGCGATCCGCGATTCCATCCTCGCAGTGTGCGGCACGCTCAATCTCGAGGTCACCGACGGACCCGGATTTTACCTGCTTGACGTCGATCGCGAGAACGTCGTTCATTACAGTCCGAAGAAAATCACGGGACCGGAAGAGTGGCGGCGCATGGTCTACATGGTCAAGATCCGCCAGGAACAGGATGCCGTCTTTGGAGCCTTCGACTGCCCCGATGGCAATCAGGTCATGCCAAAACGCAGCCGTTCTACCACTCCATTGCAGGCCCTCAATTTGTTCAACAGCCCCTTCGTGATCCAGCAGGCCGACAAGCTGGGCGCGCGCATCGGGAGTGATCCGGCCAAGGCCTTCGACATCCTCTACGGACGTCCCGCGACCGAGGAGGAAATCACAGATTCGACCGCCTTTATCGCGGAGCACGGCATGCAGGCCTTCTGCCGCGCCATGCTCAATACCAACGAGCTTCTTTTCATCTTCTGATCCCCTGCCATTGCCATGATTCCAAAAAACCATTTCATCGACCGGCGCCAGTTTCTCTCGCATACCGCCAGTGGCTTCGGGAGTGTTGCGCTTGCCTCCCTGCTTGCCCGCGATGGCTTGCTCGGGGCGCAGGAAAGGATCCGCGAGAGCGCAGCGGGGAAAATTCCGATCCGTCCTAACATCGACGCCGCCAACCCGAACGCCCCGCGACTGTCACACTTCGAGCCACGCGCCAAACAGGTGCTCATGATCTTTTGCTCCGGAGCGGTGAGCCAGATCGACACCTTCGACTACAAACCGGAACTGATCAAATACCACGGCAAGCCGATGCCGGGCGGTGAGAATCTCATCACCTTCCAAGGCGAGCAGGGCAACCTCACCAAGAGTCCATGGGAATTCAAACCGCGCGGGCAATCGGGGAAAATGATTTCCGACCTTGTCCCGAAGATCGGGGAACTCGCCGACGAGATGTGCTTCCTGCATGCGATGACGGGAAAAACGAATACCCACGGCCCGGGCGAAAACTTCATGTGCTCCGGATTCACGCTCGACGGCTTTCCCAGTGCGGGAGCTTGGATGACCTATGCGCTCGGCAGCGCGGCCGATGATTTGCCCGCCTACGTCGCGATCCCGGACGTGCGCGGAAACCCCCAGTCGAGTGGCAACTGCTGGGGGCCGGGTTTTTTGCCCGCCGCATTCCAGGGCACCGATTTTAACGCCGCCAAACCGGTGCGAAATCTCGCTATCCCCGGCGGCATCACCACCCGCACCGATGCCGCCACGAGGGCTTTTTTACAACGCCAAAACCACCGCCACCTCGCCGGGGTTCCGGGCGACACCGAGCTCGCGGCGCGTATTTCCAGTTATCAATTGGCCGCAAAAATGCAGATGAGTATTCCCGAAGTCACCGACCTCAGCAGCGAATCCGCCCACATTCTGCGCGATTACGGAGTGGATGAAAGCGGTAGCAAAATCAAGGACCTGCGGGCCTCCTACGGACGCAACTGTATCCTCGCACGCCGCCTCATCGAGAAAGGGGTTCGCTTCGTGCAACTTTTTAACGGAGCCTATCAGACCGGAGGCGAGGGCGTGAGCAATTGGGACGGCCACAAGTCGATCGAGAAACAATACAACGTACACGGTCCGGTCTTGGACCAACCGACCGCCGCCCTGCTAAAGGACATGAAAGCGCGCGGTTTGCTGGAGGACACCTTGGTCGTTTTCGCAACCGAATTCGGACGCATGCCGACTTTTCAAAAGGGAGCGAGCGGCCGTGATCACAATCCCGCCGGATTCACCGCCTGGCTCGCTGGTGCCGGGGTCAAAGCCCCATACAGCTACGGCGCAACTGACGCATTCGGTCACAAAGCGGTCGAGAAAGTGACCACCGTGTACGATTTCTACGCGACCATCATGCACATCCTCGGCCTCGATCACGAGCGCCTCAGCTTCTACCATAATGGTACCGAGCGGCGCCTGACCGATGTCCACGGCCATGTCATCAAGGAGATTCTCGCGTAGGCGGATAGTGAAAGACCGCGCGTGAGACGATACCACGTAAAAACGAGGTCGAGGACTTAGTATTCAGATGGCAAATTGTGCATTCTATGAAGCGAACATGAAAACGAAAATCGTAAGCTGCCAACAATTGAAAACTCCCTTCCTGCCCGCTTTATCAACTATCTTCGCCCTTGGAATGCTCTCCCCGGCTGGCGCGGCCCTGATCCTCACCCCGGCCCCCGGCCACTCGCTCACGTGGGACGGCAATGACGGAGACTATTATGACAATGTTAGCATTCCGGCTGCGGTTCCGTTCAATGACGCACTTGGAGGAACGCCGTTTGCGGCGAACGATCCCAGTGCTTTTCCCGTCCCTCATGTCGTGACAAATTTGAACGATGGCTTTTACGGCAATACCTCGGCTCACATCAACGGGAGTGGCGGTCTCTTCATGGGAGTGATGCTCCCGGCCCTGACTCAGATCAATAACATCGCATTCGGACGAGACAACGGCACTCCCGAAGGAGCCGCCCCGGGCGACTGCTGCGGAGGCCTGCTTACCGATCGCGCGGTGGACATTTACACTCTGCAATATACTGCCGACAGCGGCGGAACGTGGATCGATATCGGCAATCTGGACTACAGCGCGGACGGCGGTGATTCGGCGCCCGGCGGAAGCTTTGATCCCTATCTCCGCCACCAGTATGACGTCGCAACAGATGCCGGTCCGATCATGGGCGACGGCGTACGCATCATGTTCACCAACACCGGAACCGCGATCGATGAGATCGAGATTAATACCGTTTCGATCCCCGAGCCAGCGGGAGTCTCGCTGCTTGGTCTCGGACTGGCGGGATTCCTCCTGAGACGTCGGCGTTAGATGCTTTGTCTCTACGATCAACCTGTTTCAAAAAATCGCATCGCATCGCCATGAACCCGACAAACTTCTCCCGCAGATCATTCCTCGGAACCGGCGCGGCTTCTGCCTTGGCGGCTTCGATGCCTAGCATCACCCGGGCCGCGAATCTCAATGGCACCATCCACCACGCCTGTATCGGGGTCGGAGGAATGATGGGCTTCAATGATTTGCAAAATTTTAAGTCGCACCCGAAGACACAGATCGTCGCGATTTGCGACGTTGATCGTGACAACCTTGAGCGCGCCGCGAAAGAGCTGCCGGACGCGCGCAAATACACCGATTGGCGAGAAATGTTTGCAAAGGAAGGGGACAAGATTGACTCGGTCAATGTCACCGTGCCCGACCACATGCACTTTCCGATCGCGATCACTGCGGTGCGGGCGGGCAAGCATGTCTATTGCCAGAAGCCGCTCTGCCACGATGTCGCGGAAGTTCGCGCGCTCACCGAGGCAACTCGCAAGGCGGATGTCCGGACCCAGCTTGGAACCCAGGCCGCCTCCGGGTTTGGCGACCGTCTCGGCATTCACTACGTCCGGGAAGGACTGATCGGTAAAGTAAAACACGTTTACCTGTGCTCCAACCGCCCCGGAGCCATCGATGCCTACCGCCTCCTCGGTCCCCGACCAAGCGAGATCCCCGCCGTTCCGAAAAACCTCAACTGGGATCTTTGGACGGGTAGCGCGCCCGAGCGTCCATACGCACCGGGCATTTACCACCCGAGCACTTGGCGCGCGTGGCAGGACTTCGGGACCGGTTGGTCCGGCGACATCGGCTGCCACGTCTTCGATGCCACCTGGAAAGCGCTCGCTTTGACCGCGCCGAAATCGGTGAAGGCCAAGGTGCAGGAATCGTGGAAGAATTCCTCGATCAGGCGCGGCGAAACGTGGCCGCAAAGTGACCATGTCACTTGGACCTTCCCGGGAACATCCATGACCGAAGGGGACGAGATCGTTGTCGAGTGGTTCGACGGACTGATCTACCCGCCCGAAGAAGCGAAACAGTGGTATCCGGGGGAGACATATCCGCCTGAATCCGCCCTGATGGTGGGCACCGAAGGGGCTATTCTGATCCCCAATGGCGGAGCCCCGCAGCTTTACCCGCTCGAAAAATTCAAGGACGCCCCACGATCGGAACCGGAACTCGATCCCCGCAATCACTACCATCATTTCCTTGATGCCATTCTGGGAACAGCCAAAAACGAATCCTATTTCGAGCAAACCGGCCCGATGACCGAAGCGATCCTGCTCGGAACCGTCGCCATCCGGACGCCGGATGAAACGCTCAACTGGGACACCACCCAGCTCGCCATTACGAACAATCCCGCCGCCCACAAGCTCCTCAAGCGCGAATACCGCAAGGGCTGGGAGATCGAGGGTTTCTCGTAAAAGCCCGGAAGCTGGGGAAGCTCAGATCTGTTCCTTCAAACCGCGCCGGAATTCGCTGGGGGATTCGTTGGAGGCCTTGCGGAACTGCACGTTGAAATGGGAAAGATTCTGGAACCCTGACTCATAGGCGATCTGGGTGATCGATTGCCCGGTCTCTGCCAGCAGGCGCTTCGCGTTTGTAATTCTAACCTCGTTGATGAAGGTCGTCAGCGAACGGCCGGTGTGGCTCTTGAATTGGCGGCAGAAGGTTGGCTTGCTCATCCTGGTGACCTTAAGGAGATCTTCCAGCCTGATCTCCTCCCCAAGGTTGGCCAGGACATAGCCCACCGCCCGACCGATGTCAGCCATGTGGTGGTCGTGCTGATTGAGCGTCAGGCTGGTGTCACAGAGGAGCTGTCGGTCGGCGATGGATGCCGTGGCGATCTCACCTAGTACTTCGATAAATTTTGCGAGTCGGGCGAGCATCGATTGACCGACGATGGCCTTCAGGGCGTTCTCGACGCGGCCGACAACAGGTCCGGTAAAATGGATGCCGAAGTTCGCCTGCCGGAAAGTCTCTTCCAAGGCCCGCATCTCGTCGAGCTGTCCCAGAGGATGGTTGCCGTCGAGGATGAATTGCAGGGAGTAGCCTGATGAGTCCCGCAAATCCGTCCAACAATGGGGGATATTGGGACCGATGAGGACCATGTCGGGAGATGTGAAGTTCGCGACGTGGTTACCGACGAAACGTTTCCCGTTGCCCTTGGTGATCAACGTAAGTTCATATTGCGGATGGAAATGCCATCGCTCTCCTGCTCCAGTCAGGTTGACCTGGCGACCATCAACACAACTCTTTGTGATGTCGGAAACATTGTCGCTCCATGAGAGGCATCTGAATGATCTTCCCGGCTCAAAATTGATTTGCTCCAAAGCGAGTGCCATAAATTTATTAATAGCTGGCCCGGGGAAAATTACGATCAAGTTTTGGCATTAGAGACGCCATCTCCTTAAATCGCGCAAGGAAGCAGACCGTTCATCCTGGAAGATCAGCCCGGACGGCTACCTCACTCAGAAAATCTCCGAGGAAGAGGATCCCCAGCGAAAGAAATCCATGTTCCGTTCGGTCGTTGCTGGTTCAGTCGTTTCATGGCGTGACATCAATCTCCTTGGGGAATACGATTTCTCGGAAATGAAGATCGGGGGCCTACTGATCGGTCAGAGAGGTTGCGCCCGGTTGAGCGATGAACGGCTCTATGATATTCTTGCACTCTATCTGATCAACTTCACGACAATGCTTTCTCCGCACCCCACGGCCTTATTGGCTCCGCGAGGTAGGCATGACGGATTTTGCGGATTTTTGGTGACATACCCCCTCGCTGAGAGGTTTAGAACGGGTGTTGAAAGTCCGAAATTTCCAAGCTTTGTATCAGTTCGAAGGGTATGTCGTAGATGAGTTTATTTGTCAGGAGGTGGGTGCCCAGATTAATTTGCGTTTTGATGCGCGAATTGGCCCCAGGTGTCCTCACTGTCAGAGCAAACTTTCTCGTAATAAGACCGGTAAGTGCGCTGTCATGGACCTGCCCATCGCTGATGGGCCTGTCGTTTACATCTGCTTCCCGAACGTTCAGGGGCGCTGTAAAAAGTGCCTGCACTTTGTCACCACCCGCCCCAAAGAAGTCCATCCGACACGGAATGCCACCTGGCGACTCATGCGAATGGTCAGTGCATGGGCAGCCCACGCTCCTGCAACCCAAATCGCTGCGATCTACGAGATCTCGGACAGCACGGTGCGCCACTACGACAAGGAGGTTCTCAAGGCAGATCTCGCTCCTCCAGATTTAGATCATCTCCGCACTTTACTCGTCGATGAAAAGGCGGTGCGACGAGGCCACAACTACGTCACCATCGTTCTCAACGGGGACACCGGTGAACTTCTCTACATGGCGGAGGGTAAAAAGAGCGAGGTCCTCGATCGTTTTTTTGAGCAACTAAGTTCCGACCAAAAAGCCAGTATTGAGGCAGTCGGGATTGACCGATCTGGAGCTTATCAAAGCTCAATTCAAGAAAACCTGCCGGGAGCAGCAATCGTCTATGACCGCTTCCATCTGATGATGAATCTGCACCAGGCCGTGGATCAGGTGCGTCGTGAACAGTGGCGCGAGGCGAGTGAACAGGATCGTAGCGTGATCAAAGGAAGCCGCTTTCTACTGCTGGCTCATGCCGAGAACCTGAGTGAGACCGGAGAGAAAAAACTGGAGGCTCTCCTGCGAGCCAACAAAGGACTCAGTATGGCGTATCAACTCAAAGAGCAGTTCAAGGGGATCTTCCAATATCAGAAGCAAGGTTGGGCGCTGTGAGCCTTGGATCAATGGTGTGCCATGGCGCAGGCGAGCGATCTCTCACCATTCCAACGTCTAGCGAAGGGATTGATGAAACAAAGAGAAAGAGTTTGTGGCTTCGTAAAACACCGCCTGACATCGGGCAAGATTGAAGGGTTCAATAACCTCTTGTCCCGAATCATCCACAGAGCTTGCGGCATCAAGGATCTGGACTACCTCGAACTCAAATTACGAAGCGGATCCGTCATGCGCAGCTGACGGAGAGCCGAAAATTGATCCGAATGACGCGGAGGCAAAACGGGTCATGACTGAAGCTGGGCTTCATCGCAAATAACTTTCTGGAAAATCAGCTTGACGGAACTGCCCGAGATATTGGATGGTACACGGATCTAGTTTTATTCCATGAATACAGGAGAAATTTTGACGATCTTAACAATTCTGACGCAAAGCATTCTAGATCAATCCCTAATAGTAAAATGAAGACTCAAAGAATATTAAAGCCATTCCTAGCAATCACGCTCTTTGTTGGCGCCGCCGCGCAAGCCAACAACATCGAAGAAGGAAAAGAATTCTACACGGCGGTGAAGATCAAAAACGCAATCGTTCTCGACGGCGATCTCTCTGAATGGACTGGTGCCAACGTGATCGCAGATCCGAGATTTTGGGAACCCAAAAATAGCCCAAGGGCAGAGCAGGAACTCGTCAACTTTGAGCTCTGGCAGGGTGGCGACTGGACAGGGCCCGACGATCACACCTCGGCCGTGCGGGTTGTCTACGATGATGAAAACGTCTATTTCGGATTTGTGGTGACCGATGAATACCACGAAAACTCCGCGAACAGTGCATGGAACGGCGACTCGGTCCAACTCATGGTTGCCAATGCCGCTCGCGATACCCAGATCGGGCTCTACAACTACGCGCTTGGCGGGATCGAAGACGCCCTGGGTAACATCGTCATCCTACACGAGGCGGGACCAGGAGGGACCGAGGCGGTTGTGACGCGTAATGCCGAAACGAAACGCACCGTTTACGAAATCAAGCTGCCCAAGTCGGCTCTCGAGCTAGACGAACTCACCAGCGGAGTGCAGTTCGGACTCGGAATGGCGATCAACGACGGCGACGAGAATACCCCAGGTCAAAAGGGCTGGGGCGGCTTGGGCGCTCACTCCATTGTCCATGGAAAATCTCCAGAGCAAACTGCCCTGATCACCCTCTTTGAACCCCCAGTCTTTCCGGAGGGTAATAACATCGAAGAAGGAAAAGAACATTACACCGCCATTAAAGCTGCGAACCCAATTGTCCTCGACGGAAATCTCGACGAGTGGAGCGGAGCCCAAGTGGTCGCGGATCCACGCTTCTGGGAGCCCAAAGCGAGTCCAAGAGCGGATCAGGAACTCGTCAACTTTGAGCTCTGGCAGGGAGGAAACTGGACGGGTCCCGATGATCAAACTTCGACCGTGCGGGTCGTCTACGACGATGATAACGTCTATTTCGGATTTGTCGTTACAGACGAGTATCACGAGAACGGCGCGAACAGCGCGTGGAACGGCGACTCGGTTCAGCTCATGATCGCCAACGATACGCGCGACAACCAAGTAGCACTTTACAACTATGCCCTCGGCGGGGTCGAAGACGCCCTAGGTGACATCATCATCATGCACGAGTCGGGACCAGGGGGGACCGAGGCAGTTGTCACGCGTAATGCGGAAACAAAACGCACCGTTTACGAAATCAAGCTGCCCAAAGCGGCGCTCGATCTCAATGAATTGACTGGCGGAGTCCAATTTGGCCTCGGTATGGCCATCAACGACGGCGACAAGCTTACCCCAGGTCAAAAGGGATGGGGCGGCTTGGGCGCTCACTCCATCGTCCACGGCAAGTCGCCTGAGGAGACCGCACTTGTCACCTTGGCCACCGCCAACAACATCGAATCGGGCAAAGAATACTATTTCGCCAGTCCGGTGACATCACCGATCGCCTTGGACGGCGAACTCAACGATTGGGGCGGCATTGGAATTCTATCCGACCCGAGATTCTGGAGTGAAAAAGCGAAGGCGAGGGAAGATCAGGAACTCATCAATTTCGAACTCTGGCAGGGAGGAAACTGGACGGGTCCCGACGATCACACCTCGGCGGTGCAAGTCGCTTTCGATCTAGACAACGTCTATTTTGCTATCGTGGTGACGGACGAGTATCATGAAAACTCCGCCAACAGCGCGTGGAACGGCGATTCCGTTCAGCTCATGATCTCCAATGACAAGCAAGACACACAGGTTGCTCTCTACAACTATGCCCTTGGCGGCATCGAGGACGCGCTGGGAGACGTCATTATCATGCACGAGTCGGGGCCAGGTGGAACCCAGGCAATTGTCAAGCGCGATACCGAAGCGAAGCGGACGACCTACGAGATTCTGCTGCCCAAGGCATCCTTGGGTATCGATAGCCTGGAACTGGGAACGCAGTTCGGACTCGGCATGGCAATCAACGACGGTGATGAGACCACCCCAGGTCAGAAGGGATGGGGCGGCCTCGGTGCACACTCTATCGTCCACGGGAAATCCCCGGAGCAAACCGCTCTGGTAACCTTGGGTATCGGAGGCGGCAGCGGCTGCTTTCTTTCGGCGATCAACTCGCCGACAGTTACCTCGATAGACAAATTCAAATTTCGCGCCAACGACTTCGAGGGCTGCGTATTTGATCCGGCGCTCACCACACTTCTCATCGATGGGCAAGCCGTTGAATTGGTCGCCAGCGAAAGAAAACAGGGGGCGGTCGATTTCACCCATACCCTAGCAGCACCCTTTGCAACCGGATCCGATCACACATTCGTGATCGAGTTACGGGACAGCAACGGAAATGTCGTTGCGTCAGATTCGGGCGACTTTGTTTCCCCCAGATTCGGAATCCTAACGGCAGACATGAAGATCACTTCAGTGGGCGATCCAGGATTTATGTGGAGAGTCTTTCTGAGTGAATTCCCCCCCGCAGCAGGCGACTTGCTCGGAGATACGGAACTTGCGTTGGCCGGTGAACTAGGCGGCGCCGCCGGCAACTTCGCCAACCCGGAACTTTTTGGCCCGGCGATAGGACAAGGCATCGTTGCTGGTCCGCTTGTCGAGTTTGAGATCCCTACGGTGATCAACTTGAGCTTAATTGAAGGAGAAGCGAACGGCAACTTCGAGCTGGACGACCAAATGCCAGGCGTCCCGGGGGTAAACAATATCGGCGACGGCGCCAGCGCTGAAATTCTCACGTTCATCGAGTTCCCGACGGCTGGAATCATCACACTCGGCGTGAATAGTGACGATGGCTTTCGGATGGAAGGCGGTCCTCATGATCAACCCCAGCTGCGCGAGACTTTGGGCCAGGAGCCCAACGCCCGTGGAGCAGCGGATTCCATCTTTTCTTTCCAAGTCGATGAACCGGGCATTTACCCGATTCGAGTCATTTGGTGGAACGGTGGCGGGGGTGCGAATATCGAGCTCTTCAGCGTGAAAGATGATGGGACGAAGGTCCTCTTGAATGATGTCGCAAACGGAGGTCTCCGGACATACAGTTCCGAACTACGTGCTCCATTTGAAATCACCAGTTTCACGCGGGATGCCGACGGAGAGGTCACCCTCGTCTGGAATTCCACCCCTGGAATCGCCTATGCCTTGGACTACGCCACCTCATTGGATTCAGAATGGGTCGAATTGGATGACTCCTTGCCATCACAGGGAACCAGCACCGAAGTGGTGATCAATGCCGCGACAGCCGATTCCCTCAGCGAATTTGGACGCCTCTTTTTCCGAATTCGGAAACCCTAGCAACCGACGGCTCTTTCTCGATTGCAAGCGGCGGGCATCTCCGAAAACATAGATCAGGGGTGAATTGGTTCAGACCAGTGCCACCGGTAAAGGAGATGGCCAACGCTTGGGCTCGAGGGTGTCGCTGCACAGATGATCCTCGAGCCGCGAGCCGGGCCCAATAGGATCGGGCCAAGATCAGCGCCACGATAACGGCGTCGAGATCTTTTGCGGACGGCTTTCCGCCACCCTCTTCGTAGCAGCGATGCTGTCCGTCTGTTCCAAGCCAGAAAAGAAACGGTTGGTCTTCAGACACGTGCTTCAGGAACTTTCTCGAAGTTTCCCACGTGGCCTTTATTGCTTATCTCATAGCATGGAGGCTTCAGGGTTTCCCCGTGGAACCCGCAACCAGCAGTCAAAAACGTGCCTAGGCTCGCGAAAAACGATGCCGGGCATCCTGCAATTCCGACCGTCGACCACCAAGATTACCGGCAGCGTGCCGCGCCAACAAGGTTGGCAGGCCGCTTCCGAGGGGTGTCATCCGTTCATCCGGCCACTCTAGTCAGCGCCGCCGCCCGTACAAGGGCTGCGAACTTAAAGATACCGCAGGGGGGAGCCGGGCCCTTGGGGGGCCGCCTCTGGATTTCGAGTGATTTCCTCAAGCCAATCCGACTCGATTCACCTCTCGCTCGCATTTCATAGCCTGCGAGTAACGGCGAGAGCCCGTTTCCCACTGACCCACTTTCATCTTAAATGGATTTGTATCGAACGCGTTTTCCGTTGCGCCCAATCGGGCGGTCATCCACTCGTTTGCCGACATCGACCGCCAGGGAAACCCGACGTGGGCGCTCGGCGGGATGACTACCGGGTCGGCGATCTTCGGCCTCGTTGACCCGTAACTCGCGTCCTGCCAACTTTGTGCCATCGAGTTCCACCATCGCCTTCTCACCCATTTCACGGGTGCCGAAGGTCACGAAAGCGAATCCGCGAGGTCGTCCGGTTTCCCTATCCTCAGGTCGGGTAATATCAAGAATGGGATCGTAAGAGGAAAGCATGTCGCGCAGTTCGGGCATGCTCGTTTCGTGGGAGAGATTTCCAATAAATAGTTTTATCATAGTTGTCGTTCGTTTCGATCCTGCCCGCGAAATCCACCACACTGCGCTTCAACTCAATTCAGAGATCCATGAGAAACCATCAAGCAAACGACCAATGCCCGGTATGGGCAAGATGCGTTATCCTTACATGGATGGCTTCCGACCCCAAAGGTTTTCTCATTTCTAGGGATCCAAAGGGGGGGGTGAACCGGGCTCCTCCCTCTCTCAGAGAATCCTTCCGCGGCCGCCAAACTTTAAATACTCGATTTGCAGGCACCCTTCCCCTTGGTAGGAATCATTCCCGTCAAACCCGCGAGACAGACACTCGGCGAGAACACTTTGCGAGAAAATCTGCCGCCGCTTTTCTTCAATAAACGCCTGTGGGGAAAGAAGGTCAAAAAAAAATAAAGAGGGCATGCTGCCGAGATAAACCCTGTGAGTCCCTTTGGATTCAGGGTTTTGGCACTGTCCGGCATTTTCGAATCCGGAGCAGCTTTTGAAGGGAGAACACCCCTGAATGACGTGAGGCGAAAGTTTCGCGACCTCCTTTGGCCTTCGCTTTTCCGGCCTCGAGAAATGGTGGTGATCCGCAAATCCTGCAAATCGTCTTCCCTCTGACATACCGACAATTGAGCAACACGGACGATTGGGCCCGAAACTTTTCAGTTTCAGATTTGAGCATCTGAGGTTGATCAATTTTTTCTCAGAAAAAGCGGTAATCCTGAAAACCAGACCGCGTGTATCGCTCCTGAGAGGCAGAAGTCATCGCGATTACGGCCAGCTCAGCAACGCGATTATTGGCCGGACGCACCGGATTCATGACAGGTTTCTCGCTTGAATTCCTGCCGCAAGAGCGGCTCATTCTTCCCCCCTAGCTTTTTGAAAATCCGCTTGTTGCTCAACTCGGAGGAGTGCGACACGAAAATCACCCACTTTGAGAAGAGCGAGGGAGTAAAATCAGCCTCTTTCTCCGACGTCCCTTAACCAAAATTAAACGGTCATTGCGATCAGGGCTGGGGAGTTCAATTCGCTTCCATTGCGCGACAACCAACTTACGAAGCGAGCCCCCGCAACCCAATCTATTTCACGTTGTCAGACAATGTGCGCAAGCTGTTGAAGCTGCAATGAAAGCCTTCCGCCAAGGTCTGCTCTGATGTTCGTCGTCGTCCCACTTCAAAGCGTTTCGGTGAACGGACTAGTGCATCGTTCGTGAATTAGGTGTGCATTTTGTTTGAATTGGATTATATCAGATTTGTATGCTGGGCATATTACAAAGGGAAATCTCCTCAATCCCTCTGCCTACAATGGACTTATGGCGGAGGAGTTGAGTCATCGCCTCGGCGCCGTGATTGGATCGAAGAGTTTTTGAGGGACTTACTGATCGTGTGTTCGAGAGGTAATTTCTACGATGGCCCAGCGGGCGTGTTCGGCGACGAGTTCAGATTCGGTCCCGGCGGTTTCCCGGAGTTTTGGGAGGTCATCGGAGGTTCCGGTGTTTCCGAGGGCGACGCAGACGTTGCGGAGGAAGCGGTCGCGCTTGATCCGTTTGATGGGCGATTTGGCGAAGACGGAGCGGAAGTCGTCGACGCTCATGGAGAGGAAATCGCGGAGGGAGTGTTTGAAGATGTCGGGGCGGGCGTGGAAGCTGGCTTCGCGGGAAACTTGGGCGAAGCGGTTCCAGGGGCAGGCATCGAGGCAGTCGTCGCAGCCGTAGATGCGGTCGCCGATGGCTTTCCTGAATTCCAAGGGGATGGCGCCTTTGTGTTCGATGGTGAGGTAGGAGATGCAGCGGGTTGCGGCAAGTTTGCGAGGGGCCACGATGGCCTGGGTGGGGCAGGCCGTGATGCAGGCGGTGCATTTTCCACAGTGATCGCTGGAGGGGGCGTCGGGCGGGATCTCGAGGGTGGTGAGGAGTTCGCAGAGGAAGAACCAGGTTCCGAGCTTGCGATGAATTTGAACCGTTGATTTACCATTCCAGCCGAGTCCGGCGGCGCTGGCGAAGTCGCGTTCCAAGACTGGGCCGGTGTCGACGTAGTAGCGTTGTTGTCCGCCCATGTCCTGCATCGCGAGATCGAGGTCCTTGAGCTTGTCTTCGATGAGGTCGTGGTAGTCGTCGTTCCACGAATAGCGGGCGATCCGGTAGTTGGTATTGCTCTGCTCTTTGGAGGGGAGGTAGTTGAGGGCGAGGGTGACGACCGTTTGGCAGCCTGGCTGAACCTCGCGGGGATCGCAGCGGCGTTCGAGGTTCCTTTCCAGCCACTCCATGTCACCGGCGTGGCCCTGATCGACCCATTCGAGATAGTCGTCGGCATGCGGGGCGCGGGTGGCGGCGGCGAAGCGGCAGTCGTCGAAGCCCAGTTGGCGGGCGACGAATTTGATGTTCGCTTTGACCGTTTCTGGGTTCATGACGGGGTAAAAAAGAAGTAGCGGGCGGACTCGATAATACCGGTGGTGACTTCATCGAAGTTGAGCTGGTCGGTCTCGATACAGAGGTGGGCGGTCTCTTGATAGAGGGGGTTTCTGATGTCGAGGAGCTGGCGAATGGTGCCTTCGGGGTCGTCGGTGTTTAGAAGAGGACGGTTTGTATTTCGGGAGGTCCGGTTGAGAATCTCGGCTGGGGTAGCTCGCAGCCAGACGACGTAGCCGAGTTCCTGGAGTAATCTGCGGTTCTCTGTGGACCCGACAATCCCGCCGCCGGTTGCGATAATGTGCCCGCTGTGTTTGGAAAGAGAGCGGAGGAGTTCGGTTTCGAGGGTCCGGAAGGCTGGTTCGCCGTCTTTTTCGAAGATTTTGGGGATGGGGAGGCCCTGTTGCTCGACAATCATCTGGTCGGTGTCGATGAGCGGGTAGCCAAAGGTCTGGGAGAGGTTTCGCCCGATAGTGGACTTGCCCGTTCCCATGAAGCCGATGAGGATAATGTTCCGCTGCATGCTGACGTGCAAAAGAGTAGCTTCTGAATTCGATCTATGAAGCTGTATTTGCTAAAGATCGCCCGTGGACACAAAACAAGTCGTAGCAGATTTCGAGGATTGGCGTGAAGTCGTCGCCCAAGCGGTTGAACTTTTACAGCAGGGGGAGGTCGTAGCGTTGCCCACTGAGACGGTCTACGGGCTGGCGGCGGATGCCTTCAATGCCGAGGCGGTGGCCAAGATTTTTGAGGTGAAGGAGCGTCCGAGTTTTGATCCTCTGATTGTCCACATTGGGCATAAACGGGATCTCGACACCATTGCGGAGATCCCTGAGGAGCTTGATGAGATCGTGGATCAGTTGGTGGAGGCCTATTGGCCGGGGCCCTTGACGCTGGTGTTGCCCAAGAGGCCGGAGATCCCTGATATCGTGACGGCTGGCTTGCCCACCGTCGCGGTGCGGATGAGTTCCCACGAGGTGATGCGGGCGGTGGCCAAGGAGTTGCCGATTGCGGCTCCCAGTGCCAACCGTTATGGCCGGATTAGTCCGACTTCGGCCGATGCCGTGATGGAAGAACTTGGTGGAAAAATCCCTCTCATTGTCGATGGCGGAGCCTGTCGTGATGGCTTGGAGAGCACTATTATTGCGCCCGAGATGACGGATAAGGGTCCGGTGTTGCGGTTGTTGCGCCCTGGTCCGATTGCCCGCGAAGACCTGCGCAAGATCGCGAAGGTCATCAAACCCAGGCGCAAAAAGGAAGATCACATCGAGGCTCCGGGTCAGATGGAGAGTCACTATGCTCCGACGACCCCGTTACTTTTGGTGGAGAAAGGGGGTAGCTTTGTGCCTGAAGAGGGGAAAAGATACGGACTTTTGAGTTATCGGGGAGAAGGGAATTCTTCTCTCGTTGATCTCACCGATTGGGCGGAGATTGAAATGATGAGCCCTGGGAAAGGGAAGCTCGCCGAAGGTGGCGTGCGGCTTTTTTATTGTCTCCGAAAGCTTGATGCGGCGGGATTGGATCTGATTGTCGCCGAATCGGTCAGTGAAACTGGAGTTGGGGTCGCGATCATGGACCGGCTCCGTCGAGCGGCCTCAGCGACTCTGAAATGATGCCGCCGATTTTACTCCTTTTATTAAAGCGCATCGACGATTGAAAAATGCAAACTGATTGCCGGGCGTAATAGCGATGGTGACAGTTTTCATGTTAGCCATGCCAAGGGTGAAACGCAATTTCGGCTCTACTTCGTGGATACCGCGGAGAGTGAATACAAGGAATACGGAGGGAACGAAAACAACGGGGAGCGCATTGATGAACAAGGGGAATACGCAGGGGGGCTGGATCGGGAAATGACGAGCAAGGTTGGGAAAGACGCCAAGGCCTTCGTGCTGACCTTGTTGGAAAAGGAGCCCTTTACAGTGCTGACCAAGTGGGAGCGTGGGGACTGTGAAGGACTACGGTATTTGCTGGCTGATGGTTGGGGAATTGAGAGGGGTAATTTGGGGCGCAGATTTGAACGGATTTGATCGGATGACACAGATTGCTGAAGTGGGGGCGTTCTCATCCTTCTTGCTTCGAGCGTTGGTCGGGATTACACCACAGCCATGCTCGCCAAGCGGATTATTCCATGTCTCGACGTTACGAACGGACGGGTCGTGAAGGGGACCAACTTTGTGGATCTTCGGGATGCCGGAGATCCGGTGGAGTGTGCTATGGCCTACAACGAGCAGCAGGCGGATGAGATCGTTTTTCTGGATATTACGGCTTCTTCAGACGGGCGCGAGACCATGGTGGATGTTGTTCGCAAGACGGCGGAGAAATGCTTTGTGCCGCTGACGGTGGGTGGCGGGATCCGCACCGTGGAAGATATGAGCCGGATGCTGTTGGCGGGAGCAGACAAGGTCGGCGTGAATACGGCTGCGATTTTCCGACCCGAGGTTGTGGACGAAGGGGCGAAGGCGTTCGGGAACCAGTGTATTGTGGTCGCGATTGATGCGAAGCATCTCGGCAATGGGAAGTGGGGAGTTTACACGCACGGTGGCCGGAAACTTGTTGAGGGGCTCGATGCGATCGAGTGGGCCAAGGAAGTTTACAATCGCGGAGCCGGAGAAATTTTGCTGACCAGTATGGATGCCGATGGCACCAAGAATGGTTATGATATCGAACTCACCCGGCTGGTGAGTGAAGCGGTGGGGATTCCCGTCATTGCGAGTGGCGGAGCGGGAACTCTGGAACACATGGTCGAGGTCCTCGAACATGGGAAAGCGGATGCCGTTTTAGCAGCAAGCATCTTTCACTTCGGGCAGCACACGGTGCCCGAAGCGAAGGAGTATTTCCGGAGCCGGGGAGTGCCGGTGCGCCCGATGGTGCACTAGGCGGGGCCGGTGGTCTATTTCTCGGACGTCAGTTTGAAGCTTGGGTTGACGGAAGGGATGCGGGCTTGGTTCATCTGTGAGAGAAGAGCGGAGATCTTTTCCGGGTATTTTGCGGCGAGATCGTTTTTCTCGGCGAGGTCATCTTCGATGTTGTAGAGCTCCGCTTTGGGATTGTCGTCCTTGTTGGTGTTGAAGAGGATGAGTTTCCAAGGGCCTTGCAGGATGGCGCGTTTGCCACCGCCTTCGAAGAATTCCCAGTAGAGGGAGTCGTGTTTTTTCTGCTCACCTTTGCCGAGGAGGGTGGGGACGAGGGAGAGTCCGTCGGTGTCTTCTTGCGTCGCGGCTCCGGCAAGTTCGCGGACGGTGGGTGAGATATCCCAGAAGGCGGAGGGGTGATCGGTGGTTTGACCGGGTTGAATTTTCCCGGGCCACCAGGCGATCATGGGGAAGCGGATGCCGCCTTCATAGAGGTCGCGTTTGCCACCGCGGAGAGGACCGCTGGAATCGAAGCTTTCCATTTTGTGACCCCCTTCGCGCATCGCGCCGTTGTCGCTAGCGAACATGACGAGGGTGTTGTCGGCGATGCCGAGGTCTTCGAGTTTCTTGAGGAGCAAACCGACATTGTGGTCCATGTAAGAGATCATGGCTGCAAAGGTCGTTTCGGGCTCGCGTTCGTAGGAATAGTGAGGATGTCCTGTGCGCTCGGGGAGAAGTTTTTCTTTGAGGATCGGGCGATACTTGGCCTTCCATTCTTCTTTGGCGCGAAGGCTGGCGTGGGGGATTTGGAGAGCGAGGTGGAGGAAGAAGGGTCCGTCTTTTTGCTTCTCGATGTAGTTGAGCGCTTCGGCGGTGACGACGGTGGGGCTGTAGTTGTCACCGGTGTGAAGGGTATTGTTGGGATAGGTGACTTTCTTGCCGTTGCGCCAGAGGTAGTCGGGGTAGTAAAAATGGGCGGCGGTATGGGAGGTGTAGCCGAAGAAGTGGTCGAAGCCTTTTTCGTTCACGAGGGCGGCATCGTCGGTGTTACAGCCGAGCCCGGATTTACCGATGAGAGCGGTATGGTAGCCCACGTTTTTGAGGGCGCGGGGGAAGATGGGGTCGAGCGGATCGCGACGCATCTGGAGGCTGCCATTGCCACGAACATAGGTGTGGCCGGTATGCTTGCCTTCGAGAAGGCAGCTCCGCGAGGGCGCGCAGACCGTGCTGCCGGAGTAGTGTTGCGTGAAGCGTATTCCCTGGGCGGCCATGCGGTCGAGATTGGGAGTCTTGATGACTTTTTGTCCGTAGCAGCCGAGATCGCCGTAGCCGAGGTCATCGGCGAGGATGTAGATGAGGTTGGGCTGTTTGGCCGAGAGGGGAAGGAGCGAGAGGAGTAGGAATGTGAAGAATCGGGGCATGGGTGTTTGAGTTGACACGTAGCTTAGCCGAAGGCCCCGATGATGAACAAGCTTTCGTCACTGTTTGATGAGGAAGCGGAAGAAGGATGCTTGTTCGGAGATGGGAATCGAATAGGTCACGATTTCCAGATCTGGAGAGGGCGGGGTTGCTGGGATTTTTTGCGATGAGGAAGGAGCCGCCACCTAGAAGGTGGTGCCGATGGCGAAGTGGAAGGTTCCGCTTGGTTCGCCGGGGTCGCGGGTGAGCGAGTGACCGTATTCGAAGCGGATGGGGCCAACGGGAAGGTCGACGCGGATGCCGATGCCGACAGCCATTTCGATTTCAGAATCGAGTGCTCCGGCGTCAACGAAGGCGACGCCTTTGACCGGGCCGATCATGGTGCGGGTGTATTCGAAGTTGGAGACCCACCAGGTGTTACCTCCGAGCGGGTGGTCGTCGAAGTCTGGCCCCATTTCCCGCTCAGAGAAGGAGCGGATGGTGTTGGAGCCTCCGAGGAATTTCCGAAGGTCGATGGGAAGGTCTTGATCATCGCCGGTGGGGATGATGAGGCCCCCTCTGAGCCCGGCAGAGTAGGCGCTCTTTTCGCTCAGCTTTTTGTAGTAGCTGAGCTGTGCTTCGGTTTCTAAGAAGCCCACGCTTTGATCGCCTAGGGCTAGGCCGAGTGAGGTGTCGAGTCTGGCGAACCAGCCATTGGATGGGAGGGCGGGATCATCCCGGCGATCATAAGTTTGATTGAAGGTAATCCGCTGCAGGACGTAGTCGGTTGGGCCGATCAGTTCGTCCGGGACGGGGCTGCTGATGCTGGAGAAGGAGAGGTGGGCGCCGAGGCTTGTCGAGTAGTGGTCGCCATTTTTCCAGGAGAGGTCGGAGGCGAGCCCGCCTTCGAGTTTACGATAGTTGTCGTAGTCGCGTGTGACGAGGTAGGCGCGGTTGTGGAACCTCAGGTCGCGTTCGCGGAAGAAGGGATCGGTGAGGCCCACTTCACCGAGAATACCGAGCGAGGTGATTTCAGCTCCTGCGGTCAGGTTCCAGAGTTTGCCGCCGAAGTTGCGATTGTGATAACGAGCTCCGAGGATAAGTCCTTCATAGGAGCCAAAGCCGGCTGAGAAAGAGTAGCCCCGGGCCTTGGCCTCGGTGACGTGGAGGGTGAGATCGAGTTGGATGTCGCTGGTTTCGGCGGTGTCCATCCGAATGGTTTCGAAGGCTCCGGTCGAGAGGAGTTTCTTGATGCTGTCGTTGATGTTGGTTTCATCGAAATTCTTCCCGATCAGGGGAGGGAAGCGGTTGTGGATACGGGCTAGGTTCGTCTTGGTCGGGCCCTGGGTTTTGATGTTGAACGACCTGACTTTGAAACGTTGACCGGGCTTGATGGTGAAAACGAGGTGTAGGCGGGAGCCGTCGGATTCCTTGGCCATTTCGATGGTGAGGTCGGAGAATCCCCGGCGGCGGTAGTCTTTGTCGATGCTCTTGCGAATGGAGAGGATGGTTTCGGCGGTGGCGGTTTTTCCTTCGCGATCCCGCAGCAGGGTTAGGAGGTAAGCGGTGGGCTTGACGGGGGAGTCGATCTTGGGCGGAACGAGGGTGAAGAGGGGACCCTTGGTCACGGTGACGGTGAAAGGAAACTCTCCGGTGGCGTTGCGAGTTCCGCGTGAGCTGGTGACGGAGGCCTCCCAGTAGCCGCGGGTTTCCATGAGGCTGCGAACACGATCGAGGCCCGCGGCCACTGCGCTGGAGATGAAGGCGCGGCGCTCGCCTGATTCCGGGAAGGGGGCTTTGAATTGTGCAATGAGTTCCTCGGGTTTGTCTGCGCCGACGATGGTGACGGCACCGAGGTATTTGGCCACGCCTTCGTCGACGGTGAGGAGGATCTGGTTGTCGCCGGGGAGGGTCCAGTTGACGGTGGCGTCGGGTAGTCCGTGCGAGTGGAGGAAGCTCTCGATCAGGAAGGCGGCGTCGTCTGCGCGGAAGGAGGTGGCGCGCCGTTTTTTGATGAACTCAAGACGACCTGAGATCGCTTCGGTGAGGCTCTTGGCGGTGTATGTTTCAAGTCCGGAAAACTCCAACTTGGCGGCCTTGAGAGAGGTCGCGAAGCAGAGAATGAAGATGACGAGGCGGAAGCACATTTAGGGGAAGCGGATGGAGAAGACGACGAGGGCGCGGGTTTGTCCTTGGTTGTCGATTTGGGTGGTGAAGTCCAATTGGGGGGTGATTTCGAGTGAGGCGGATGAAAATTTACGACCGGAAAACTGGTCGGTGTCGCCGAGTGAGAGTTCGATTTGATCGGAGTTTTTGAGAAGGCGTTGGAGGACGGTTTTGTCTTTGTCACCATTGCGGCGGCGGATGCCTTCGAGGAGATATTGCAGGGCTTTCTGCGAGGCGACCTGGCGGTCTTCGAGTTGTGCGGATGCTGATCCGGTCGCGAGAAGAAGCATGATTTCCGAGTCGGGCAGCGGGGGATCGGAAGTGAGGATGAGATTGGGATTTTGAGCGGGGCCTGAGAGGTAGACTTGCACGGTGTATTCCCCAACATTGGAACTTCCCCGCAGGTTGATGATGGGATTGGTGAGAGCGTCGGGGCGAAGGGTGACGATGGCGGTCTGAACTTGGAGATCACTGAAGGGGAGGTCGGCAACCAGCTTGTTGGCCGAGAGGGCGCCCGAGGTTTTGGGGTTTCCAATGGTGCCGAAGACTTTCACGTTCCCCGTGATTTCTCCGCGGGCGAGGTTCCCCCGGATGAGGATGGGGTCGGTCGTGGTGATATCAAGATCGAGCTTCCAATCCTGAACGCCGCCCGACTTTTTGACATCGGGGTTGGGAGTTTTTTGCTTGGTGAAGGTCGGCAGGTTGGGGCCGGGGGCTTCGGTGGTGCGAGGGATTCCGAAGGGGAGGATTTCGACATTCTTATAAAAGAGGCTTTCGACGAGGCCGACGGTGCCGGAGACGGTGGCGGAAGAGAAGGGGCCGCGGAGCTTGAGGTTGGGATTCCCGCGAAAGGAGTAGTCGTTGTTTCTGGTGAGGAGAAAGTGCGATCCCTGGGCGGAGATATTGAAGACAGGTTCCTCGCCGCCGAGCTCGACGGTGCCGCTGAGTTTGACGTCGCCTCCGGAGGCTGAGACCGAGGAAGGTTGAATGGTGAGGGTGGTGCCCGCGATAGCGAGGTTGAGGTTGGCATTGCGGAAATCCGAGACGGGGGAGTCTGTAAGGCGCATTGATTTGATGCGGGCCTTTGCCGTTCCGGAGTAGGTGGGCTTGGCGAGAGTTCCTGCGGCTTGGAAGTCAAGCTTCAGGAAGCCGTCAGCGGATGTGATCATCGGGATGAAGGGTTGGACTCTCTTGATGTTGAGTTCCGGCGAGGTGGCTGTGATTTTGATGGGGCTCTCGGTCGGGGATTTTTTGCGATCGATCCAGGCGCGGGGAAGGAAGGGGAGTTCGCCGTTGAGGTCAATGAGGGGGCCGCCGGGTTCGCGGGCATTGGCGGTAAGGAGGAGTTTTTGGGTTTCGGTTTTGAAGTTCAAGCGGACCGCGGCAGGAGGGAGAGTGGGCTGAGTCGAGAGGCGGAAGTCATCGAGGGTGATGAAGCCATTGAGGGTGGGTTTGGCGAGGGAGCCGGCGAGATCGAGGTCGGTCTGGAGGATTCCCTCGAGGGTTTCAGGGATGGGGGCAAAGGCAGAGAGGGTTTTGAACGACAGAGGTTGTGATTTGATGGAGAGGGCGATGGGATCGCTGGAGTCGAGGAGCTCGTCGATCGAGGGGGTTTTGAGAGGAGCGGGGAGCTTTCCGGAAGCGGTGAGGAGCTTTTTCCCGGATTCGGCGAGGGAGATGTTGTTGATGGTGAGGACCTCGTCTTGCCAGTGGAGTTGGGCGTTCAGCTGGCCTTCGGGAGCGTCCATTTGGAGTCGGTCGATGGTGACGCTTTCAGGCCAGTTCCACTGAATTTGGCCCTGGGTGGTGGCGGTGGGGAGATTGGGCTGATTGAGCGTGAGGCTGGTGAGGTCGAGGTTTCCGTGGTGGGTTTGATCGGGAATGCTGCCGTTTGCGGTGAGGGAAAACTGGAGAGGACCTGCGAGGCGTTTTTCGAGAACCGAGGCGTCTTTAAGATCGGAAATGGCCTGGACTTTGTAGGTCTTGGAATCCACGAAGTAGGAACCGTTGACCCGGAGACCATCGAGGGCGTTGGCGAGGACGCGGGCTTCCCGGGTGTCGTAGCTGACTTGTCCGGTGATGGTAGGAATGCGGGGATCGCGCAGGGAGAAATCGAGTTTTGCTTCGGAGTCGAGAATCTCTTTTTGCAAAGTCACGGAGCCGCTGACATCGAGTTGGTCGGCGAGTGAGGCGTTGACCTCGATGGGCTGGCCAAAGGGCTGGGTGAGGTCTTCGGCGGTGGTTTCGATGGAGGCGCTGGCGAGCTTTTGTTGATCCCACTGAAGGTCGTGGCCTTCGAGCTTGATGCGACCATTTGCGGTGTCGATTTCGAGAGCGGTGATGACGCCGTTGGCGGGCAACTCGGGATCGTAGAGCCAGGCCGCGTCTTTGATCTGCAAGGTAGGGGATTTGAGGGTGAGGATGTGATCAGTGGAGAGATTGGAAGTGATGCCGAGTGTGCTGTTTTTTAACTGAAGGTCCGCGCTGATATCGCCACCGGGTGCGAATGAGAGGTCACGGATGGAAAGATCCGGAAGGACCGTGAGTTGGTCGAGTTTGAAGCCCTTGTCGGTCCAAGTGAGGGTGGAGACGGGATTGTTGACGGGGCGGTCAAGATGGTCGCTCCCGTTGAAGTCCCGAAAGATAAAGGTGTCGGCGTTGGGTTCGTGGGAAAGGGAAGCGAGCGAAACGCTGGTGAGGTCTCGAATCTCGACTTGGATGTCAGTGAGGTTGATCGATGCGGGTTTAAGAAGATGGCGAACGAGGTCGAGCGTGTTCTGGAGGGCGTCTGGGTCCTTTTCTTTATCGGCGTCGTCGGCTCTGTTTTCCTTGGAAGGGCGTGGCGGGGCTTTGGGATCGATGACAAGGTGAAGGCGATTTAGGGTGAGTCCTTCGATGTGCTTTTTGCGAAGCGAGGAAATGGACCAATCGATCTTGAGGAGATCGGATTCGACTTTTCGCACGATTGACTCGCCGGTGAGGTTGAGGTCGTGGAGAGAGAGGCCTGAAACGAGATCCCCTTGAACCTCGAAAGTTCCCGAGAGTTGTTGGGCTTCGAGCTGTTTTTCGAGCTGGGTTTTGACGAGCCATTGGGCGCCCGGGCCATTAAGCCACAGGAGGCCCGCGGCGAGGACGACGAGGAAGCCGAAGAACCATCGCTTCCAGCGGCGGCGCGGTTTCGGAAGGTCTTTGGGTTCGTGGTCCATCTCGCTAGCAGTCTTCGATATGACGAAGAATCTGCAACTCTCATCGCGATATTTGTGTCAAGCGCGAGATTTTTGAGCGAAGGAGTTTATTTTTCGGCGAAGGTCGAGTAGGCTTTCCGCACGGAATCTTCCTTGAACTCGCCTGATTGGATGAGGACGCAGTAGCGTTGGGTGAAGGTTTGACCTTTTTTGAGGAGGTAGTCGCCGGAGCCTTTTTTGGTGAAGTCCTTCACGCCAAAGGGGTTGGCGGCAAGAAGTCCGTATGTGCGGGCGTGCCAGTAGGTCGGGTGTCGAAGATTCGAAGGGTGATCCATCATGCTGATGACGGTGGCTTTTCCGGTGGAATCAGGGCCGTAGCAGCTGATCCATTGAGCGCGTTTCCCCCAAACATCGCCGTCTTTTTGACCTTCGGAGTTTGCAAGGTGCCCTTTGGCGACCTTGCCGTCGTTGCGAAGTGTCGGCGTGACGCGGAGGGCGAAGGAGCCTTCCTTGGTGTCGCCGAAGGTCACATCTTCGGCAGCGGTGAAGACTGAAGTGACTTTGACCGACATGGCGTTGTCATCGACCATCTCGAGGAGATAGCTACGTTTTTCGTTGAGCAGGGTCGTGCCATCGTGAGCCCAGATCAGATTGGCGGTGAAGCCACCGTCCTTGAGGTTCTCGAACGATTGGTGGGTGATTGAGGATTTGTGATCGGGGGAATGCCAGAAGTCGTGGCCATTGACCGAGCCGTGGGTGAACCAGAAGGAACGATGGTGCGGGTGGTCCTGCTGCTCATCGGCATGGTCCTTATTCATCGGGAAATTGCGGGTGAGGTTGGTTCCGGCAGGTCCGACGAGGGGGTAAAGGTAGGGGAGGTGGTGATCGGTGCGGTATTCGGTCACGAGAGTGTCGCCGCGGAAGATCTTGAGGGACTTGCCCTTGACCTCCTGGCGAAGCTGGGCGGAGGCGCTGGAAGCAAGGAAAAGAAGGGGGAGAAAGTGTCGGAGTTTCATTTGAGATGACATTAGCCATCCTATACGCAAAAAAAAGGACGGATCTCGCGGGAATAAGATCGGGACAGGTGACCTCTCATGAGTGTAAATCAACAGCAATGGACGAATTCGAAGAATTAGTGGATCAATATTACCAGGCGCTCTACCGCTTTGGTATTTCATTGGCCAAAAATCCGGATCGCGCTGCGGATCTGGTCCAGCAAACTTTCGTGATTTGGGCTCAGAAAGGGCATCAGCTCAAAGATCGCTCAAAAGCCAAAACCTGGCTCTTCACGACTCTTTATCGAGAGCACCTGAGCAATGCCCGCCGGTCCCAGCGATATCCCGAGTTGGAAATCGGAGAGATGGAGCACGAGATCGGGGGCATGGAAGATGGCTTGGATCGTAAGCTCGATGCGCAGAGGGCGGTGAATCTGCTAGGAAAGTTGGATGAGACCTTTCGAGCTCCCCTGACGCTCTTTTATCTTCAGCAACACTCTTACAAGGAGATTGCTGAGATTCTCGATGTTCCCATCGGGACGGTGATGTCCCGGATTTCCAGAGGTAAGGAACAACTCCGGAAAGACATGCATAGTTCCAAAGATGCGGGATCCCGCATTGTGAAATTTCAAAACGACAAACTCAAAAAAAACAATGGATAGAGAACGAGCAAAATTCATTCTTCAGAGTTTTCGACCCGATGGTGCCGACGCGAAGGAGCCTGCCTTTCAGGAAGCTCTTGAGTTGGCGACTGAAGACCGGGAACTTGGGGAGTGGCTGGCGGCAGAAAGGGCGCAAGACGCAGCCTTCGCGGCGATGCTTTCCGATGTCGAGATTCCCGAGGATCTGCGGGAAGCAATCTTCGATGTTCTGAATGGTCACGGCGAGGATCCCAGAGATTTTGATGCGAATTTCGTGGGTGCCTTGGCGTCCCTGCGGGTGCCGCCACGGCTTCGGGAGGAAATTTTAAGCGCAATGGAGGTGGAAATGAAGATCGTGGAGATTCCGCGTCGTCATCCCGTGGCCCGCACGATCAAGTGGGTTTCCTCCTGCGTCGCGCTTTTCGCCATGATGGCGGTGGTCTTTGTCTTCTTCTTTGGAGCGGGTGGCAATGCCATCGCAGGCTCCACGCCCAGGGAGGTGGAATATGCCACCATCCGTATGCTGGAATCGCCTTTCTTCACTCTCGATCTCGAGAACGACCGGCCTACCGCTCTCTACGAGTGGTTGAAGTCGCAAGATTTGCCGACTCCTGAAGTGGTTCCCGAAGGTCTCAAGAATCTTAAAGGGGTGGGCTGCCGCTTCCTGGAAATCGGGGACGCGAAAAGCCGGGCTTCCTTGGTCTGCTATCGCAAGGGAGACAAGATGCTGCATTTGGTCACGATGAAAGATGAGGCCGTTGATTCCGAGGGGATTCAAGGGATGGATTATGCTGGTGAGGTTTGCCACGATTGCGACAAGAATGACGAGTGGGTCGTGACCCAGTGGTCGAATGGCGGATTCACCTTCTTCCTACTGAGCAAGATGGAAGTCGAGGAACTCGCCGGGGTTTTTTAGGGGCTTCTAGTGTTTTTCATCTTGTTTGAAAATTGGCTGGAATTAGCTCCATCTTCGTCTATCTTGCCAGCAACCCGATGATTCGTCGCTTGTCAGCGTTATTCTTCCTTTGCGGGATGATGGCCTTGTTGCTTTTTCAGCAACCTGCATTCGCATATTGCGCACACACGAATCAGTTTTTCATCAACGACTGCGGGTGCGAAAAGCAGGCGGAGAGAAGGTGTCCCCACTGTCAGCAGGACCAGCCTGATGATCCCTGCGACGATTGCTCAAAGAAGGTCCAACTTGATGTCGATGAGCTGGTTTGGTTCGACCTGACCGTGGCAGCTCCAACGATGGTCTCTTTTCCTGTCGTTGACGGAGCAGTCGAACCGATCAATTTTCATTCCGTATCGGAATTCAGGTCGTCTCCGATCCGGCCTCCACCTCCGCCCCGGGGTGTCTCTCTGTTTCTCCTTCATTCTGTCTTTCGACTTTGATCGATAGGCCCGCTCGGCTGGCACTTTCGTGTTGCCTCCCTTGAGCCTTCTTTGGACGGCAAGAGCTTTGGCGTCCGTAATTTGCAAGCGTTTTCCTGATCTCTCAGGAGTGCCTTTTGGGCACCATGAAATGCCAAGCTGACGCAAGTTTGGCTTCAATTTCCCTCAGGATGAAAAACCAACCAATAATATCCAATGAAACTGAAAAGACTCCCAATCCTCATCGCCTTCTCCGTGACCGCTTTTGTCTCCTGTCAAGACGACAAATCGGACACAACAGAACCTTCTGCCGAAAAAGCGAACGTCGAATCAGACGACCTCTTCCCACTCCTCTCATGAAAATTTCAATTCTCAGCTTGGGGGCGATCGTCCTCTTGTCCTCCTGTTCTAAATCCTCGAATGGGGGAGGCGACTTACCTCTCATCAAGGTGGATGAAGCTGCCATCGCCAGAGCGGACGCGGAGAACTATCATATCCCAACTCAGGCCGGCCCGGAAACTCTTGCGGAATTGGCCTCGCGACACAATCCCCAGCTCAAAGCCTTGAGGCATCGGGCGGAGCGTTTGGAGGCCATGGTTCCTCAGGTCGAGTCGCTCCCTGATCCGATGGCAAACCTAGCGCTTGGGAATCTCCCTGAAACGGCCGCCGGTCGGGTCGATGCCGTGGTGGGAGTGAGTCAAAAATTCCCTTTCCCGGGTAAGAGACGTGAAGCGGGCCTCGCTGCCACGCGTGAGGCACTTGCGGTCCGGGCTGATGCTGCGGCCTACGAATTAAAGCTCACTGAGCAAGTTCGCAGTGCCTGGTGGGATTATTATCTCGCCGGGATCACCATTCGCATCAGCCAAGAGAGTCAAAGTCTCCTGCGCGTGATTGAAGTAACGGTGGAAGCGCAGGTTGCCGCGAGTCAGGGTAGCCAAGCCGATCAACTTCGCGTCGCAAACGAAATCACCAAGATCGACCGTGACCTCGCCGAAGCCCGACAGCTTGAAAACGTCGCTAAAGCTCGTCTCAATTCGCTACTAAATCGTCCCGCGGGGTCTTCGCTTCCTGCCGCCACTCATCGCGAGGTTGACCTTCCTCAAAATCTCCAAGCTCTCCTTGTCCGCGCCGAGACAAGACATCCCGAGGTGGTCTCTGCGGCCAACAAGATCGAAGCGTTCAAACACCGGCTCACCCGGGCCAAGCTCGAAAAATATCCTGACGTCACCTTTGGTCTTCAAGGTGCGGCGGTGGCCTCGAATGGTCTCGCGCCATCGGCCAATGGGGATGATCAGATTTTTGGAATTCTGGGATTTAATATTCCTCTCTGGCAGGAGCCGCGCCGCGCCATGATCCGCGAGGCCAGTGCCGGGATTGCAGAAACCCAGGCTCTCCTCGGGGCGACCCGTTCGGATCTCCGCTTCCGTATCGAGGATGCTTACTTTCGCGCCAAGACTGCCCAGGAAGTTTCTGATCTCTTTAAGACGCGCCTCATTCCTGATTCCAAGCAGGCCTATGAAGTCACCCTGACCTCCTATGCCGCAGGCAAGGATACCTTTACCAACGTCATCGATACCTGGAGGCAATGGCTGACCTATCAACTACAGTTTGCGCAAAATCGCGCGCAACTTGGAAAAGCCGTTGCCACTCTCAACGCCGCCGCAGGCCTCAAATAATCCCATGAAAATCTTCTTCAAAAAAAAGCTGTGCGCCCTCGCTCGGACGCCGCGGAAAATTCTTACCATTCTTCTCCCGCTTGCTCTCTTCGGAGCTGGTTGGTGGTTCGGACTTCCCGTTGAGTCGGACGCGTCGGACCTGTCAGACTCGTCCGAGATGTCAGACCAACTCTGGACGTGCTCGATGCATCCCCAGATTCGCCAGCCCAATTCCGGGCTTTGCCCGATCTGTGAGATGGATCTCATTCCTCTGCAGGATTCCGGGGAAGGGGGGATCCGTGAAGTCAGGGTGAGCCCTGAGGCCGCCGCTTTGCTCAATCTGCAAGTCTCACCTGTCATCCGTTCTGCTGCGGTTGCCGATGTCTCGCTCTTCGGGCGAATCGCCTACGATGAACGGAGTATTTCAACGATCACTTCACGAATCGGGGGGCGCATCGACAGACTCTTCGTGGACTTCACGGGTGCGATGGTTCGTAAGGGTGATCATCTCGCCGAAATCTATTCGCCCGAAATTTACGTGGCCCAGCGAGAAGTGATTGAGGCGACAAAAGCAATTGGGAATCAACCCGCCAACTCTTCCGGTCCGGTCAGGCAAACCCGTCAGCGCTTGCTCAATGCCGCTCGCGAGAAGCTCCGGCTTCTCCAGCTCTCAGAAGAGCTGATTGATGAAATTGCTTTACAGGAAAATCCCAGTGATCGCATCACCATTCGTTCTCCTCAGGATGGCATCGTCGTTGATAAATCGGTCGATCTCGGCTCCTATGTGAAGACAGGGGATGCGCTCTTCAAGGTCGCTGATCTCGCCCAGGTCTGGTTGATTCTTGAGGCTTACGAAAGCGACCTTCCCTGGCTCCGCTATGCCCAGGATGTTGCCTTCAGTATTGAGGCACTCCCTGGAGAAAAATTCCAGGGACGAGTGGCCTTCATTGATCCTGAGATTAATGCCACCACCCGGGTGACCCAAGTGCGTGTGAATGTCAAAAACCCGGGTCAGAAGCTCAAACCTGGCATGTTCGCCCGTGCCCATATCGAGTCCCGTATGACGAATGGAGGCAAGGTTGTCGATCCATCGCTGGAAGGGAAATGGATCAGCCCCATGCATCCCGAGATCGTGAAAGACGGACCCGGGAAGTGTGACATTTGCGGCATGCCTTTGGTGCCTGCTGCCGAGTTGGGCTTCATCGCCGATATCGATCAGACGGGTGATCTGCCACTGCTTGTGCCAGCGTCGGCGGTCCTTCAAACCGGAGAAAGAGCGGTTGTCTATATCCGCATTCCTGAGAAAGCAGACCCGACTTTTGAAGGTCGCGAAATTGTTTTAGGCGCAAGGGTTGGTAAACAATATCTCGTTGAGAATGGACTGAGTGAGGGTGAGCTGGTCGTTTCCCAAGGTGCTTTCAAATTGGACTCCGAGCTCCAGATCAAAGCGAAGCCTTCCATGATGAATCCAAACGCCGGACTGGTTGAGCGACCTGCACACTCGGCTCCCGAAGATCTGGCCGGGCAATGGGCTCCTGTTCTCCGCTCTCTGGCGAGGCTTCAGGATGCTCGTGATCCGGGGTCAGCCGAAGAAGCGATCAGCGGAATGGTCCGTGCTATTGCCGCGGTGGATCAGTCAACCTTCCAACCCGATACCCTGAAGCTCTGGAATGAGTTTTCTAACAGGCTCCTTAATGGCATAACGATTGCAGGCCGCCAACTCCCGGAAAATGTCCAGCAAGCGGCGCGTATTGCGACCCGCTCCGTCGAAGAAGCCGGGCGCTATCTTGGGCTTTCCAGTCAAACCGAAGCTCCCTCCAAGGCTGATCCGGCTCTTGCCGGGGCGCTCGAAAAGATGATCAAAGCCTACCTGCCGATCTCCAAGACCCTCGCTGACGATGCTCCCGAGAAGGTGCAAGCCGCAGCCCGCGAATTCTCTGAAGCCAGTGGCAAGATTTCGCTCACGGATGATGCGGAATACCTCAAAACGAGCGCCAACGAGCTTGCTGAAGAAAGTGATCTCAAAAAGCAGCGGGTAATTTTTCAGAACATCAGCAACCGGCTCATCGCCCTCGTTCGTTCCTATGGGCTGGATCAAGTGGGCAGCGCTTACGTCGTTCATTGTCCCATGGCAGCCGATGGGGAGGGGGGGGACTGGATTTCCAGCGTGCCCGAAGTGCTTAACCCTTATTTCGGGGATGCCATGCTGAACTGCGGCTCAGTCACCTCAACTCTTTCGCTCGGCGACAAGCTTCCCATGAAGAAAATGGGGGAGATGAAGGAGCACAATCACGGCAAGTAGAAGCTTAACTCCCAAATTACGTGAAAACTCTCATTCATTTCTGCCTGCATCAAAAGCTCGTCGTTTTTCTCCTGCTGACCTTCTTCATCGGTTGGGGAGTGAAAGTGGCTCCCTTCGACTGGGACACCGGGGATTACCCGCGTGATCCTGTCGCGGTCGATGCCATTCCCGATCTTGGCGACAATCAACAAATCATCTTTACGGAGTGGAACGGCCGCTCGCCACAAGACGTGGAGGATCAGATCACTTACCCGCTCACCGTCGCTCTCCTTGGGGTCCCCGGCGTTAAGGAAGTTCGTTCCTTTTCCATGTTCGGGTATTCCTATGTCTATCTCATTTTCGAGGAAGAGATTGAGTTCTATTGGAGTCGGAGCAGGGTCCTGGAGAAGCTCAACTCTCTGCCGGCGAACCTCCTTCCGGGGGATGTCACCCCCACTCTTGGCCCCGATGCCACCGGACTGGGGCAGGTCTTTTGGTATGTCCTCGAAGGACGTGATCCACAGGGGAATCCGGCGGGTGGTTGGGATCTCGACGAGCTTCGCTCGATCCAAGACTGGCAGGTTCGCTACGCCCTCCTGGCAGCCAGCGGCGTTGCCGAAGTCGCCTCTGTCGGCGGCTTCCAACGGCAGTATCAAGTTGATGTCGATCCAGATGCCCTTCGAGCTCATGACATCTCGTTGGCGCAGGTTGCCGATGCCGTTCGCAAATCAAACCAGGAAATCGGGGCCCGAAATCTCGCCATCAATGGCGTGGAGTATTTCCTTCGTGGCACCGGCTATATCGAAAATGTCGAGGATCTCGAGAAGGCCGTTGTCACGGTTCGCGACAATAGCCCCATCACGGTAGCGGACATTGCCACCGTCCACCTTGGGCCGGCAACGAGGCGCGGGATGCTCGATGTCAATGGCGCCGATGCGGTCGGGGGAGTTGTCGTTGCCCGCTATGGCATGAACCCACTTGCGGCGATCAAGGCGACCAAGCAGAAAGTTCTGGAACTCACGGAAGCCCTTCCGATTCGTCCCGTCATCGATTGGACCAAAATCAGTTTCGAAGAAGTGACCGCCTACGCCGGGCAGGAGGGGATTGCTAATCCCTTTATCGCAGGTTCCTCCCTCAATGAAGAGGCCTGGATGAGCTACTTTCGCGAAGTCGATCCCCGCTCTTGGCCCGAATGGTTTACGACCTCGAAGGTCACCGTCGTGCCTTTTTACGATCGCTCAGAGCTCATCGATGAAACACTCAATACCCTCGATGACGCCCTCTATCAGCAGGTTCTCGTAACGATCATCGTAGTCGTGATCATGTTGCTTCATTTTCGAAGCAGCATCCTCATTGCCATGATGTTGCCTCTCGCAGTGCTCATCACCTTCATCTCGATGAAAGTCTGGGGCGTCGATGCCAATATCGTCGCGCTTTCGGGCATCGCGATCGCGATTGGCACGGTCGTTGATGTCGGCATCGTTCTCACCGAAAATATTCTGAAGCATCTTGATGAAGCGGATCCCGAGGAATCAAAGGCTTCGGTCATTTATCGGGGTGTCACCGAGGTCTCCGGAGCGGTCACGACCTCGGTGGCGACGACGGTGGTCAGCTTCCTCCCGGTCTTCACCATGACCGGGGAAGCGGGGCGTCTCTTCAAACCCTTGGCCTTCACCAAGTCCTTTGCGCTCATCGCCTCCATCGTGGTGGCATTGACCATCATCCCGCCAGTGGCTCACATCCTCTTTGGATTTCGCTTCCCGCTCTTCCGGAAATTTGCCGCTCTCAGAAAATCAAAAACACTCAAGTTTACCTTTATCGGATTCAATATCGCGGTGGCCTTCTTCGTCACTTGGCTCCTGGCAAAAGACTGGATGCCACTCGGTCTCGATCGTTCGACGGGGATCAATATCCTCTTCGTGTCTCTTGTCATTGGTGGACTCCTTCTCTTCTTTAAGGCCTTCGAGAGTTTCTACGGAGGCATCTTAAAATGGTGTCTCAATCACAAGGCGCTCTTCCTCTCTGCGCCGGTGCTCCTGCTCGCAATGGCCTTCAGTATCTGGCTCGGTTTTCCCAAGGTCTTTTCTTTTCTTCCGGAGTTCGTCCAGCAAACCGCCCTCTACAAGGATGCCTCCAAAAAGTTTCCAGGGCTCGGCGAGGAGTTCCGTCCTGCTCTCGATGAAGGGACATTTCTCTTCATGCCTACGGTGGCTCCGCATGCGTCCATCGAAGAAGCGCAGGAATCGCTCCGACAACTCGATGCCGCCATCGCTTCTATCCCTGAAGTCGAGCGAGTCGTTGGGAAAATCGGTCGTGCCGAAACTCCCCTTGACCCTGCACCGCTCTCCATGATCGAGACCGTGGTCAATTATGTCTCGGAATTTAAAAGTAGTGAAAAAGGTGAGGTTCTCCGCTTCAAGACCGATGCTCAGGGTGACTTCGTTTACGAAAATGAAGCGCTGGTTCCTGACCGAAACGGAAAGCCCTTCCGACAATGGCGACCGCATATTAAATCCCCTGACGACATCTGGGCTGAGATTAGCCGTGTCACCCAGCTCCCCGGAGTGACCGGCGCGCCCAAGCTCCAGCCCATCGAAACTCGCCTCGTCATGCTCCGCACCGGGATGCGCGCTCCGATGGGACTCAAGATCAAGGGACCCGATCTTCGCACCATCGAGGACTTTGGCATCGCGATTGAGCGCCATCTTCGCAGCGGGATGATCAAAGGGCTCAACCCAGCCACCGTGAATGCCGACCGGATTGTCGGAAAACCCTACCTGGAAATTATTCCAGATCGAGATGCCGCCTCGCGTTATGGTCTCAATATCGTTGATATTCACGATGCCATCCAGACTGCCATCGGCGGGCGTATGGTGACCACGACCGTTGAGGGGCGTGAGCGCTATATGGTCCAGGTCCGCTACAAGCGGGAGAATCGCGATTCCATCGAAGACCTGGAAAGGATCCTCGTCAGCTCAAAGGGTGGAGCACAAATCCCGCTCTCCCAACTTGCTTCCACGCGCTACGTGGCAGGTCCTCAAAATATCAAAGCGGAGGACACCTTTCTCACGGGCTACGTCACTTTCGGAGCCGAAGCCGGGAATGCCGAAGTCAACGTCGTCGAAGCCGCGCAAGCATACCTCAAGAAGATGGAAGACGAGGGCATCCTGAAACGTCCTGCCGGAGTTCGCTATGAATTCGCAGGCAATTATCAAGCCGCGCTGGAGTCTAATAAGACTCTCATGTTCGCGGTGCCGCTCTGCTTGGGAATCATCTTTATGATTCTCTACCTCAACAATAAATCGGTCGCCTCCACCGCCATCGTTTTCTCCGGCGTGGCTGTCGCGTGGAGCGGGGGATTCCTCATGCTCTGGCTCTATGGGCAGCCCGGATTTCTCAACTTCGAAGTCTTCGGTCATAACGTGGCCCATCTTTTCAATGTCGGCCCGGTCAATATCTCGGTCGCGGTCTGGGTCGGCTTCCTCGCCCTCTTCGGAATCGCGACAGACGACGGCGTCGTCATCTCGACCTATCTCCGCCAGAAGTTTGAAGAACTCAAGCCCACGACCGTTGCCGAAATGCGTCAGGCCGCTCTCGAAGCCGGGAAGCGTCGCGTCCGGCCCTGTCTCATGACGACCGCAACGACATTGCTCGCGTTGCTCCCGGTCCTCACCAGCACCGGACGCGGCTCCGATCTCATGGTCCCCATGGCCATCCCCATCTTTGGGGGGATGCTCATCGAACTTCTCACGATGTTTGTTGTCCCTGTTCTCTTCTGTCTGACCAAAGAACTTCAGCGACAAAAAGCACAAAAATGAATCAGGAGATGATGAAAGAACATTTGTGTCCTTTGTCCCTTTTATGGCCAACCGGGTTTCACGAGCCTTTCTGTCCTCATCTACGCCCTTTGATTAAGACACAGCACGTTGTGAAAATGGCCTCAGAGGACTTTTTCCAAAGATTTTTCAAGGGTCGAAAGGGGCGGAGGGTTTAAAGTTTGAAGATGGGCCATATGCCCGCTTTCAATTCCTCAGCGATGAACGACTCCGAACTCGACAAGATCCTCCTTTCAGCGGGAAACACCCCTCCTTTGCCTCCCGACTTCCGGAGGCAGGTGTGGCTCCGCCTCGAAAGCTCCTCCGCAGCGAGCCTTGGCTTGGCAAGCTGGTTCGGAAAAGTGAGCGAACTGCACGCCGCCTATCGTCCGGAATGCACGGCCATGTGTCAACGCATCGCCGAAGCTCACGAGCGGCTGGATACGGCCTCGCACGGGGAAACGTAGGATCGGACCCGGATCTCATGGCCAGACTGGCGGGCGGGGACGATCTCGCCCTGAATATTCTCATGGATCGGTGGGGTGCGAGGGTGAATTCCTTCCTTTTCAAGATGACCGGACAGCGCGAGGTGGCGGCCGATCTCGCCCAGGAGACCTTCGTGAAACTTTACAAGGCCCGGAAGCGTTACCGTTCCTCGGGAACCTTCAGCACCGACCTCTTTACCATCGCGGCGAATCTCGCCCGCAATCACGCTCGTTGGAAAAAACGCCATCCTACCGTAAAACCCTTGAAGTTTCCTGCGGGAAAATCGCGGATAGTGGCTTTCGAGACCGATTTCGTGTTGCGCGGTTTCGATGGAATCAATCATCGTCAATGGTATTCGCGGTATTCATCGCCGAACTCTTCCTCGATCAATTTCCAAGCGATACCTTGCGCAGGCGCAGTGCAT
>Ga0209284_10000372_pt1 | contig 73730 bp, 58 predicted proteins | sample FRY03_FD_187211 | JGI IMG/M metagenome (GOLD analysis project Ga0209284, IMG submission 187211) | Freshwater microbial communities from Lake Fryxell liftoff mats and glacier meltwater in Antarctica - FRY-03 (SPAdes) (version 2) | ecosystem: Environmental > Aquatic > Freshwater > Ice > Glacier... | reverse complement strand
CCAAATAGTTTTTTTAAGTCCAAAATCCACCGAAGTACGGTTCAATTCTTCGCCTTGCGGAATGTTCTTTTTTGAAAAAAACACCCCTGTTATTTGTGCGGAAAGCCTCCATGGTAATTTAAACTCACTCGTGAGTTTAGTATCCCAAGCAGGGTCTGATGATTGTTCGATAAAAAATGGACGTACAAACGGAAAAAGTAATGTGCCTTGATACGCATCAATAGTGTTGATAAAGCCATTAAAGCTAGCCGATATTTTAAAAGTGTTGGTAATATCTTGACTAAACAATAGTTCTAAACCTGTATTGGTAGCACTCCCCGTATTTTGATAAATTCGGTTGACAATATCATAATCGGGATTAGAATTATCGACACTAAAAATCCGCATGTATTGGTCTTGAATCATTCGATGATACATCGCCGAAAATAAAGAGCCATCGCGCCATGAATATTTATGGGCAATTTCAAAGGCATCAGTAAATTGAGGTCTTAAATAGGGATTGCCAACTTTCAATAATTCTGGATCATCAAATTTTGGAAAAATGCGCAGTTCGGGTTCACCCGGTCGGTCTATTCTTCGATTGTAAAATGTCGATATTTTGTTGTTATCATTCAATTTATAAGTAAACCGAACGCTGGGAAAAAGCTCAAAATAATTGTATTTGTCATTATTTGGATAATAAACATTAGCGGGGTCTAAATCATAAAAAACATCGGTTTGTTCAGCTCTAAGTCCTGCTTCAATATCATATTTTTCTTTTTCTAGAAGATAATTGGCATAGCCGGCATATAGGTTTTCACCCCAGTCAGAGAAAGTGCCTAGATCGGTATAGAGAATAGTTTGGTTGCCCGGTGTAATAGTAAAATCTATAGGCAGCCTTCTAATGCGCAATTTTGCCCCTAGTTCCACACGACCCGATTTTAAAGGACGTACATAATCTGTTGCAATACTAATTGTATTTTCTAGGGCTCTAATATTCGTTTTATCTCTGCCAATCCTTACCGCCGAACTATCGTTTAAAAAATAGGTTTCGTCTTCTAAACCTTGGGTATATTGCGCATTGGCACTAAAAGTATGCCCTGCTTGCTCAAATTTATGACGGTAACTTGCCGCACCATTTAAATAACGTGTAACTTCTTCTTCTTGCCAATTATAAAATCTATTTCGAGTCTTGGTATTTAAATCGATAAACGCTACTTGAGCGGTGTCAATGTGTTTTTCACGGTCATAAAGTCCGGAAAAGGTAAAGCTATTGTTTTCGTCTAAATCGTAATCAACACCACCGTTGATAATGGTTCTAAATTGCCTTCTATTTTCTGGGACTTGCGAAATAATATTCCGACCGTCATCATAATTACGGGTGGTAAATTCGTTATTGGGTAGTGCTTCTTGAACAATAAATTCTGACTGTAAAAAGTAGTTTATCTTATCTTTTTTATAATTTAAGTTGATACTCGGAATTAATTTAGGATTTACAGAAAAAGAACCAAGGTCTGTTTGGGTATCGGGTTTGCGCTTTCCGAAAGCTCCTAAGCCAAAAGACCACCCAATATCACCATTCAAGCCAGTTTGCTTTTCTTTTTTATAAATGATGTTCACAATACCTGCAAAACCATTGGCATCATATTTCGCTGATGGGTTATTGATGATTTCTATTTTTTCGATGTTTGATGCTGGAATATTTCCCAATCCCTTTTGATTACCAAAACCAGTAAGGCTGCTTTGTTTACCATCAATTAAAACCACCACTTTATCGCTTCCACGAAGCACCACCTTGCCTTCTTGATCAAAAGCGACTCCTGGCATGGTTTTCATCGCATCTAAAACAGAACCTCCCGCCTGGGCAATATTGTCTACCATACTAAACGATTTTTTGTTTAAATCGGAATTGGTTGTGGCTAATTTTGCAGTTATTTCAACTTCTTGTAAAGCTTCTGCTGATTGGATTAGTTCTATTTTACCTAAATCAAAAATAGTATTGAGTCCACCTGCTAAAAGTGTTTGCTGTGCACTTGAATATCCAATAAATGAAAAATAAATTTTATATTTCCCTAAAGGAATTTCTTGAAGTTGAAAGCGACCGTCTATATCGGTAATTGCGCCTGTAAGCAAAACATTGTCGACAAAAGAATGTACTACTACATTAGCAAAAGGCAAGGTTGCTTTGGTTTCAGTATCAAATAACTGACCGCTAATCGCAACTGTTTTTTGTGCAAATACAAAGCTAAAATTTAAAAATATAAGGAGGGCGATGGTGCTTTTTTTCATTATAAATTAGTTCTTAAAATTTAATTGAAAGTGCCAGACCATAACTATTTTCACTATAAAAAGGAGCGATAATACCATCTGTATTATCATTTTTTCTAAATATTTTTTCTTTGAGAATAGGATGAAGCCAATAGGCGATTTTAGTACTTAAAATCCCAATACCAGCTCCTGCGGTAACATCAGAAAGCCAATGTCTATCATTGTACATTCTAAAAAATCCTGTGCCAGCTGCAACCGCATATCCTGAAATTCCATACCAGATAGATACTTCTTTATATTCTTGATACAAAAATTCTGCACCCATAAAAGCGGTTGCCGTATGCCCTGATGGGAATGAATTTCTAGAAGAGCCATCTGGGCGTTCAACCCTAGTAATTTTTTTTAAACTATTTACTGAAGCCCCCATAATAATTTAGGCTGAACCTAAAATTATGGTACGGTCTTTAAAATTATTTTTACCTTTTATCCCTAGCGCATTCAAGGCATACACTGATACAAAAGGAGCATATTGCGATACATTATCAATCGTAAATTTATCGTAAATATTTTCGCTTAATTCTTCTCTAATTTCCGTATTATAGAGCTTTAGACCATCACTTTCAATACCAATTAAGCCATAGCCAATTAATACTGTAGGTATTATAAGTGGTTTGTAATTAAATTTTGTTTTTTTATTTGGTAGAATGGAATCTATAATTTTATCTTGTCCGTTTACTCCTAAGATCAAAAAAAGTGATATGGAAACTAGAATTTGTACTTTCATTTAAATAGCGCTACTGATACCCATTTAATAAATAGGCAATTTGTTTTTTGAGCAAAACTAAAACTAGAATCTAAAGATGATTTAAAGACGATTTGTTTTTTGAAAAGTAACCTAAGCACTAAAATCGATTTTGAAGATGTGCTGATTTTTTTCAAAAGAATACATGATTTTAAAACCATGTAAATCACAAATCTTTTTTGTGATGGTAAGTCCTAATCCAGATGATTTAATTTTCGAGTTTTCTCTGTAGTAGCGTTCAAAAATTTTATCGGGATTTTGCAAAGAATTTGTGCCATAATTAGCGATAGAAATGCAATTATCCCTAGCCATAATTGCTATAGGTTTAAATTCTGCATTGTATTTAATAGCATTACTGATTAAATTACTACATAATATATTTGCTAAATGGGCATCTGCATTGATAATGATATTCTTGTCTTTGGTAAAAAGCACCTCAGTTGAGGTTAGTTCTTTATAATCATTGCTAATTTCTTCCAACAAATGGGTTATCGAAATTTTTTCAAATACTGTAAATTGACTATTTTCAATCTTAGATAGTAAGCTTAGTTTTTTGTTTAACTGTGTAAGTCTATGAATATCTTTTTGTATGGACGTAACGTTTTTAAACTGGCTATCCTTAAGCTCATCGCTATTGATAAAATTTTCCATTTTTGCTTGGATTATTGCCAATGGGGTTTGCATTTCGTGAGCTATATCTTCAGTAAAATGCTTTAAATTTTTGTAATCTGTTTGCACCTTTTTGGTTAGCGTTTTCATTTCTTTATTTAATTCTGAAAACTCTAGAATTTCCGTATCTAAAAGTTCAATTTCGTTATCAGAGAATACTGAAAATTGTTTCATCTGCTTTAAATTTTCAAAGAAAGGAAACCAAATTTGTTCGTTTTTTTTCGTATTAAAATAAAACAGAATAATAAAAGTTACCAGTAGAATTAATATATACGAAATAATAATAGCGAGTAAAATATTTTCGCTTTCTACAACTAAGGCACGGGTTGTAATTTTGTAGTTAATGGCATTAATAGTCGTAAATGTAGATAATTCTCTAAATTCCTCCATTTCATTTTCTGATGGATCAAATATTACAGTATCTTTTAAAAATTCGGCTTGTAGATTTTTAACTTTTTGAACTTCGACAATGGGTGGTAGAAATGTAAAGTCATTTTGATTTTTTATTGCAATTTCCACACGGGTTTTGGTAGATTTTAATTGTTCTTCAACTTCATTTTGCAAAAGTGTTTTTGTAAAAAAATATAAGCCAAGGCTGCTTAAAATCATTAAAGCGACGCTTATTTTTAAAAAACTTCTTGAGGTTTTTTTTAATAGCTTTATTTTAGGTTTTTTATTTTTCAAGTTTAGTCAATAAATTTATAGCCACTCCCATAAGCTGTTTTTATATATTTTGCGCCTTCGTTGGTCAGTTTTTTTCTAAGATTGTTAATGTGTACATAGATAAAATCAAAATTATCTGCCAAATCCATGTGATCGCCCCATAAATGTTCGGCAATGATTTCTTTTGATAACACACGGCCTTTGTTGGTCATAAAGAACAAAAGCAAATCGAACTCCTTTTTAGTTAAAATAATCGCTTTATTATTTATGCTTGCTGTTTTTGAATCGGTATCCAACTTAACTTCATTGAAGGCAATAATATGATTTCCGCCAAATATACCACGCCTTAAAATAGCTTTTATTCTGGAATTTAATTCCGCTAAGTGAAAAGGTTTAGTAAGGTAATCATCTGCACCTAAATCTAACCCCTGTAACTTATCCTCTAAAGAATTATTTGCCGAAATAATTAAAACCGGGAATTTCTTGCTTTCTTTTTTGATTGTTTTTAAAATATCAAGACCACTGCCGTTAATAAGATTAATATCAAGGACAATCATATCATAATCGTATAAACTTATTTTAGAATATGCTTCTTCAAAGTTTGATGCCACTTCACAGATATTGCCTTCTTTTTCAAGATAAATTACCATAGATTGTTGTAAATCTATTTCATCCTCTGCGATTAAAAACTTCATAAAATGATACTTTTTTTTCAAAGGTATCCTATAAATCTAAATGAAATCTAAAGAAAGGGTATAAAAAACTGAGTGCCACTAAATAAACAAAAAGCCTCGTAAAAAGACTTTTTATTTATTCTTTTGTGATACAAAAATAGTCAGTAGATAGTTGTTTCACTTTCATCGGTGCGTTAGGTCTTTAAAAAAATCCGAAGGCGTCTAAAATTAACCATACAATCACCCCGATAAGAAAAATAACTAAAACTAACCATAAGAGTCAGGAATCCATTAAGTACTTTAGTGCTCATTGCAACTTCTTCCAGAAAGTATAAAATAAAACCCAAACAATCATAAATAAAGGTCAATAAATAGACAAGTGGCGAGATAATGGAGTTCTTTACTTACTTAGTCTTTTACTGAGTTCTTCTAATTCTACCCCTTTTGTCTCAGGCATCATAAATTTTACAAAGGCTAGTTGTAAAACCATCATAAAGGCAAAAAACATAAAAATAGGCCAAGGATTATCTTTAAAGATACCGCTTTCACTATCTAAAAAAATAGGCGTAATCAAAGTAATGATAGCAGCAAAAACCCAGTGCACACCAGTTCCCCATGATTGCCCACCGGCTCTTATTTTATTTGGGAATATTTCGGAAATAAAAACCCAGATTACAGCCCCTTGTCCAATAGCGTGGGATGCAATAAATACCAAAACAAAGGTCAATAATAGGGTAGAAGACGCACCCGTGTAAAAGCACCAACCTACCATGCTTAAACTAATGATATAGCCAATAGAACCAATAAACATTAATTGTTTTCTACCCAGTTGATCAATTAGCCAAACCCCAATCAGCGTGAAAATTAAATTAATAATGCCGATAGATATGGAGGCAAAAAGGGAGTCTTCACCGCCTAAACCAGCGCGCTCTAAAATCTCAGGCGCATAATACAATACAAAATTAATTCCTGATAATTGATTGAAAAAGGATATTAGAAAGGCCAATAAAATAGGTTTATTATACCTTCCATTAAATAGTTTTTCTTTGGAAAGGTTTTGCTGCATTGATGCTTTTATTTCTTTTAGTTTGGCAAAAGCTAAGGTTTTGCTAGAAATGATTTCTAATACTTTTAAGGCGCTGTCATCATCATTTTTAACAAAAGCCAACCATCTAGGGCTATTGGGTATTTGTAATACCATAATCGTATAAATTAGAGCAGGAATGGCTTCCACGCCAAGCATCCAACGCCAGTCGTTAATGCCATCAAACCCCTTTAAAAAGTAGTTTGATATAAAGGCAACGAATATCCCAAAAACAATATTAAATTGATAAGAAGCTCCAAGTTTCCCTCTATTCTCTGCACTAGAAATCTCTGAAATATAAATAGGTGCCGCAACGGAAGATGCTCCTACGCCTAATCCGCCAATAAACCGGAAGAAGGAAAATAAGTATGGGTCATGGGCAAGAGCAGAGCCTAAAGCAGAAATAAAGTAGAGGACTCCAATCCAAAATAAGGTTTTTTTCCGACCTATTTTATCACAGGGAATGTTTCCTAAAAGAGAGCCCACCACCGTGCCCCATAATGCCATCGACATGATAAAAGTGCCATGAAACCATGGCGATGTATTCCATAATTGTTTAATGGGCAAATTGGCTCCAGATATGACCACTGTGTCAAAGCCAAATAAAAATCCAGCGAGGGCGGCGGTAAGGGCAATGCGAATAATTTTTGAATTCATTGGTTTGGTGGTTTTTTGTAAAACTAATTAAAAAATCAAATAAGGTGTTTAATGTAATTGACAATAACTTCTGTAGCACCTTTATGTGCCATAATATAATTACTGTTGACGTTTTTTGTACCGTTGTAATACGTTTCAGAATTTAGTAATTGGGTTATTTGCACCCTAAAATCATCAAGAGTAGTAATGGAAATCACGCCCTTTTTGGCTACCAAATCTTCCGCTTCTTTAAAACCTTTATATTCAGGACCTATAAGAACGGGAATACCAAAAACCGCAGGTTCTAGGGTATTATGGAGTCCCGTTGCAAAACCTCCACCGACATAAGCAATATCGGCATAGCTATACACTTTGGTCAGCAATCCTATAGTGTCGATAATTAAAACATCAAACTGAGAAATATCCTTAGGGTCTATTTCAGAATATAAGACTACGTTTTTGTTTACCGAGGCTTTTAGTTTTTCAATAGCTTCCTTTTTTATGGTATGTGGCGCAAACACAAATTTTATATTTTCTGATGTGGTATTGATATAGCTTGTTAAAATAGCTTCATCTTCAGGCCAGGTGCTTCCCGCCACAAAACACAACTGATTTTGTTTAAATTTTTCCATAAAATCAAGCTGGTTATCCTGTTCTACTATTTTTAGAACGCGATCAAATCGGGTATCACCACTTATGCTTACATTATTTAAATGGATGCTATTGAGTAGTTTTTTTGAGGCAACATCTTGAACAAAAATATGGTAAAAAGCAGTCAGACTTTTTCTCATAAAACCACCATAAGATTTAAAGTATAGTTGTTTTTTATTAAAAATTGCAGAAACAAGTAGTGTAGGGATATTTTTCTTATTTAAAACGGAAAGATAGTTTGGCCAAACTTCATATTTCACAAAAATTACCAATTTTGGATTTATTAAACTGATGAATTTTTTCGCATTTTTGAGCGTATCTAAGGGTAAGTAAGTAACCAAATCAGCGGCTCTACTGTTTTTTTTTACTTCATAACCAGAGGGAGAAAAAAAAGTAACTAAAATAGTGGCATTTTTATAATCGTTTTTTAAACGCTCTATGATGGGTAATCCTTGTTCAAATTCCCCTAAAGAGGCAGTGTGAATCCAAATAAGGTCTGACTTATAGGAAACATTTTCTTCTAAATACTGAAAGACATTTTTTCTACCCTCAACAAATAGTTTCAGTTTCGGACTAAAAACAGCAGCTATCTTCAAAAAAAATCCAGCAAAATATACCAAGCAATTATAAATAAAATACACTTTATTTTTTCTTTTGGGCTAAATTACACTTCTTTTAGAATTACATTGGGTGCTTATGCTACTTTTTGTAATTTTACGTTTCTAAAATATTATAATGCGAAAAATTCAAATGGTTGACTTAAATGGTCAATACGACGCCATTAAAGAGCAAATAAATTCCTCTTTTGAAACTATTTTAAAAACCTCAGCTTTTATTAACGGCCCAGAAGTACATAGTTTTGAAAAAGAATTAGAGGATTATTTAGGCGTAAATCATGTAATCCCCTGTGCCAATGGTACCGATGCTTTACAAATTGCCATGATGGGACTCAATTTACAACCTGGTGACGAAGTAATTACAGCAGATTTTACTTTTGCGGCTACCGTTGAAGTTATTGCCTTATTACAACTTACTCCTGTTTTGGTTGATGTGAATCCTGACACCTTTAATATAGACATAAGTGCCATTAAAAAAGCAATTACCCCTAAAACAAAGGCCATTGTTCCAGTACATTTATTTGGTCAATGTGCGGATATGGAAGCTATTTTAGCGTTGGCAGAAAAGCATAATTTATATGTGATAGAAGATAACGCCCAAGCAATTGGCGCCAATTATACTTTTTCTAACGGAAAAAAACAACAAGCAGGCACTATCGGTAATGTTGGGGCAACTTCGTTTTTTCCATCAAAAAATTTAGGAGCTTACGGCGATGGTGGAGCTATCTTTACCAATGAACACGCTTTGGCTTACACGCTTAAAGGAGTAGTAAACCACGGAATGTATGAGCGGTACCACCACGATGTAGTAGGTGTAAATTCCCGTTTAGACAGTTTGCAAGCAGCAGTATTAAGAGCAAAATTGCCCTTATTAAATGATTACAACGCAAAAAGAAGAGATGCTGCGAGAAAATACAATAAAGCGTTCAAAGATATTCCACATGTTAAAACCCCAGTTACGATTAATGGTTGCGCTGGTATATGTGATACTTGCGATTGCCATGTATTCCACCAATATACGCTCAAAATCACCAATGGTAAGCGAGATGATTTGGTGAAATTTTTAGGTGAGAAAGAAATTCCTTGTGGGGTTTATTACCCCATTCCGCTTCATAAACAAATAGCTTATAAAAATGATCGGTATGAGGATATAGATTTTCCTGTAACCAATCAATTAGTAAAAGAAGTTATTTCGTTGCCTATGCACACAGAGCTCGACGGCGAACAGATTGACTATATTACTGATGCCGTTATCGGTTTTATGAAAGAATAACTAAAAAAATAATATATTTTTAAATTTTGAAGTCATCGACTAAAACAACTATTTAAATGAAAATATTAGTTACTGGAGGTTTGGGGTTCATAGGTTCTCATACTGTTGTTGAATTACAAAATCAAGGTTTTGAAGTAGTAATTATTGATGATTTATCAAATTCATCAGATAAAGTATTAGAAGGGATTGTTGCCATTACAGGTAAAAAACCACTTTTTGAGAAAATAGATTTAAAAGAAAAATCTAAGGTTGAAGATTTTTTTAAAAAGCATACAGATGTTCAAGATGTAATACATTTTGCAGCATCAAAAGCCGTAGGAGAAAGTGTAGAAAAGCCGCTGTTATACTACGAGAACAACATAAGTACGTTGGTGTATTTATTAAAAGAATTGTCTAAAAAAGATAAAGCAAACTTTATTTTTAGTTCTTCTTGCACCGTTTACGGTCAGGCAGATATTATGCCAATTACAGAAAATGCACCAGTGAAAGCAGCGGAATCTCCATACGGGAATACCAAACAAATAGGTGAAGAAATTATTTCTGAAACCTGTAAAGTTGTCCCAAATTTAAGTGCTATTGCTTTGCGTTACTTTAATCCCATGGGAGCACACCCAAGTACTGAAATAGGAGAATTACCCATTGGAGTGCCACAAAATCTAGTGCCATTTATTACTCAGACAGGCGTTGGATTGCGAGAGCAGTTATCCGTTTTTGGTGATGATTATCCCACAACTGATGGCACCTGTGTTAGGGATTATATTCATGTGGTCGATTTAGCAAAGGCGCACGTAATCGCCTTAAAAAGATTGATTGATGGTGAAAATGAATCAAACTACGAAGTATTTAATCTTGGAACTGGAACTGGGAGTAGCGTTTTAGAGGTTATTAAGAGTTTCGAAAAAGTTTCTGGTAAAAAACTGAACTATAAAATAGTGGATAGAAGACCAGGTGATGTTATTTTCGCATATGCAAATACCGAAAAAGCAAATAAAGTATTGGGCTGGAAAGCAGAATCGACTTTAGATGAAGCGATGAAATCTGCTTGGGATTGGGAAGTTAAAATTAAGGCTTAATTATTATTACTTTATAAAGTAATTAAAGAGGGTAGAAATTATGTATATTTCTATTCTCTTTGCATTTAAAACAATTTATGATGAAATATATACTAGCTATTTTTTCCTTTTTTATTATCCTATTGGTAAATGCACAAGACACATATTTGCATTGTGGAAAAATTATCGATGTTAACACAGGAAAAATTCTTACTGAAAAAACGATTATAGTTTCAGGAACCACCATTAAAAGTATTCAAAATGGTTATGTTTCTGTAACTGAAAAAGATGCGGTTATCGACCTTAAAAATAAAACTATTCTCCCTGGACTTATCGATTTACATGTGCATATTGAAAGTGAATCTAATCCTAAAACATATATAGATCGTTTTACGGATAATGAAGCGGATATTGCGTTTAAATCTACCGTATTTGCAAAAAGAACTTTAATGGCAGGCTTTACTACAGTCCGTGATTTAGGTGGAACAGGAGTTAATATCGCTTTAAGAAACGCGATAAATAAGGGGGTTGTTGATGGCCCAAGAATATTTACAGCAGGGAAATCTATTGCGACTACAGGAGGGCACGCAGACCCAACCAATGGCCGTAGTCACGAGTTTACAGGTGATCCAGGACCTAAAGAAGGTGTCGTAAATTCACCAGAAGAAGGCAGAAAAGCAGTAAGGCAACGCTATAAAGATGGTGCCGATGTTATTAAAATTACCGCTACTGGTGGGGTTTTGAGCGTGGCTAAAAATGGTAAAAATCCACAATTCACGATTGATGAAATAAAAGCAATTACTGAAACGGCAGACGATTATGGCATGTTAACAGCTGCTCATGCCCACGGTGACGAAGGCATGCAACGCGCTATAAAAGGCGGAATTAAAACTATTGAGCACGGAAGTTACATGAGTGAGGCTACAATGGATTTAATGAAACAGTACAATGCCTATATGGTACCAACGATTACGGCAGGAAAACAAGTAGCCGAAAAAGCAGAAGTACCCGGTTATTTTCCCGATGTGGTGGCCGTAAAAGCACGCGAAATTGGACCATTAATTCAAGGGACATTTGGCAAGGCTTATAAAAAAGGAGTAAACATAGCTTTTGGTACCGACGCTGGAGTTTTCCCTCATGGCTTAAACGCAAAAGAATTTGGTTATATGGTTGAAGCAGGAATGCCCGCCATAGAAGCCATTCAATCTGCAACCATTACCAATGCCAAACTATTAGGGATGGCCAATGAAATTGGGCAAGTTAAAGAAGCCTTTTTGGCGGATATCATTGCTGTTTCTGGTGATCCTTTAAAAGAAGTTTCCGTGTTAGAAAATGTTGCCTTTGTGATGAAAAACGGAGTGGTTTATAAAAACGAATAAGATTTTAGTAGCACTTTATTAAAAGATCTTTGCTTCCCTACTTCGGAAGGGTTGAAGGTGACAATATAAGTTTGCTATCCATAAATTGACAAATTAATAATAACCCATTCGCTTTAAATTTTAGATCTTTAAGTAAGAAAAATAGCTTTCAACGGATTGGTTTTTATTGTATCACTATAAACCATAGACCGCCAGTACATCGTAACTATATTATGATGATTGATTTTATAGATAGTAAGGCTTTATTGCAGGCTTCTGTTCAAGAAGAACTTTATGAAAATTTGGTAAGCCAAATTGTAAAAGATTGCGCCTTAGCAAATAGTCCAATAGATTTGCCTTTCAAGGTCAGCCCCCAAAATTTAAAAACCATCCTCCATCAAAAAGTATATCGACTTATTACCGATTGTTTTGCGAAATGCCCGTTTGAACCGCTAATAAAAAAGGAAATACTTAAAAAGTATTTTTTTAACAGGATTTTGATGAAAATCTTTATAATCATAAATTTTCATTAATATTACATGTCTAATATAGGACTAGAATATTGAAATGTTGTATTTTTGCCAAAATTTTATTCACAGGGAAGAGAAAATTATTTATGGATAAATATTCCTTTTTAAACGCTGCGCACACTTCGTTTTTTGCAGAGTTATATGACAAGTACTTAGTAAATCCGGATAGTGTTGAGCCAAGTTGGCGAGCATTTTTTCAAGGATTTGATTTTGGTCAAGAGAGTTTATTAGATGAACTGGAAACCTCAATGAGTAGTGAGGCAAATCCTCCTACGACAATTTCTGAAATTCCGCTTTCTTTACAAAAGGAGTTTCAGGTGATTAGGTTAATTGACGGTTACCGAACGCGAGGACATTTGTTCACAAAAACTAATCCTGTTCGTGAGCGACGACAATACTTCCCGACTTTAGACATAGAAAATTTTGGATTATCTGCCGCGGATTTAGATACTGTTTTCAACGCAGGTGAGGTGTTAGGGATTGGAACTAGTTCACTAAAAAACATTATTGCTCATTTAAAGCATATTTACTGCGATGCTATTGGCGTAGAGTATATGTATATCAGAAATCCAGAACTGGTGGGTTGGATCCAAAATTGGATAAATGTTAATGATAACCATCCTAAATTTACCAACGAGCATAAGAAACATATCCTTAAAAAATTAAATCAAGCCCTTTCGTTTGAGAGTTTTTTACATACCAAATACGTAGGTCAAAAGCGCTTTTCGTTAGAAGGTAATGAGTCTTTAATTCCTGCTTTGGATGCAGTTGTTGAAAAAGCGGCCGAGTTAGGGGTGGAGCAATTTGTAATGGGAATGGCGCACAGAGGGCGATTAAGTGTTTTGACAAATATTTTTGGAAAAGCGGCAAAAGATATTTTCAGCGAGTTTGATGGTAAGGATTACGAACAAGAAATTTTTGATGGTGATGTTAAATACCATTTAGGTTGGACTTTTGAACGCACTACCGCGAATGGCAATAAAATTAATATGAATATTGCACCCAACCCTTCGCATTTAGAAACAGTCGGAGCCGTGGTCGCAGGTATTACCCGAGCGAAACAAGATGCTAAGTATAAAGATGACTTCTCTAAAGTATTGCCTATTATTGTTCATGGTGATGCTGCTATTGCTGGTCAAGGTTTGGTTTATGAACTGGTACAGATGGCAGGTTTAGATGGCTACAAAACTGGTGGAACTATCCATATAGTGGTCAATAATCAAATAGGTTTTACCACAAATTATTTAGATGCAAGAACATCAACTTATTGTACAGATGTTGCTAAAGTAACTTTAAGTCCTGTATTACACGTTAATGCAGATGATGCTGAGGCTGTTGTGCATGCTTCGTTATTTGCTTTAGAATATAGAATGCGTTTTGAAAGAGATGTTTTTATCGATTTACTGGGCTATAGAAAATACGGACATAATGAAGGTGATGAACCTCGTTTTACGCAGCCTAAATTATATAAAGCCATTGCCAATCATAAGAATTCCAGAGATATTTATGCTGAAAAATTAGTAGGAGAAGGCGTGATTGAAAAAGATTACGTAAATCAATTAGAGGAAGAATATAAAGCAAGTCTCGAAGAAGAATTAGAAGATTCAAGAAAAGAAGATAAAACCACCATTACCCCATTTATGCACGATGAATGGAGTGGTTTTACGCAAGTAAGAGAGTGGGAAATGATGGAAACCATCGACACTACTTACGATAAACAGAAATTAACAGCGATTGCCAAGGTAATTACAGAGTTGCCGTCTGATAAAACATTTTTACGAAAAGTAGAAAAATTAATTAGTGATCGTAAAAATATGTTCTTTGAAACCAATACTTTAGATTGGGCTATGGGTGAATTATTAGCTTATGGCACTTTATTAGAAGAAGGTTTTGGAGTAAGAATATCAGGTCAAGATGTTGAAAGAGGTACTTTCTCTCATCGCCATGCGGTGCTCAAAGTAGAAGAAAGTGAAGAAGAAGTAATTCTTTTAAATTCAATTTCAAAAAATCAAGGAGATTTCAATATATATAATTCCATTTTATCAGAATATGGGGTGGTTGGTTTTGATTATGGCTATGCCATGGCAAGCCCAAATACCCTTACCATTTGGGAAGCACAGTTTGGAGATTTTAGCAACGGTGCTCAAATCATGATAGACCAGTATATTTCTGCTGCTGAGGATAAATGGAAACTGCAAAACGGACTTGTGATGTTATTGCCTCATGGATATGAAGGTCAAGGTGCAGAACACTCCTCGGCACGTATGGAACGTTATTTGCAATTATGTGCGAGAGATAATATGTATATTGCCGATGTTTCGACACCTGCACAAATGTTTCATATTTTACGCCGACAAATGAAGGCGAATTTTAGAAAACCATTAATTATTTTTACACCGAAAAGTCTATTAAGACACCCGAAGGCGGTTTCTACGGTAGAAGAATTTTCTAATGGAGCTTTTCAAGAAGTAATTGATGATGTCACTGCGAACGTTAAGAAAGTAAAAAGTTTAATTTTCTGTACAGGAAAATTCTATTATGATTTATTAGCACAACGCGAAGAATTAAAAAGAGATGATGTTGCATTAGTGCGTGTGGAACAATTATTTCCACTTCCATCAGAACAAATCACAGCAATTACCAAAAAATACAAGAATGCAGACGATATTGTTTGGGCACAAGAAGAGCCGAGAAATATGGGAGCTTGGAGTCATTTAATGATGCACTATAGCGAGGCTAGTAAATTTAGAGTAGCTTCGAGACGTTTTTATGCTTCGCCTGCTGCTGGTAGTGCGGTGCGTTCAAAACGCCGCCACCAACAAGTTATCGATTTTGTCTTTGACAAATCAAAAGATAACATGACAAGAACAAATACAAAATAAAATAACACATCAAATAAAGTAGGATGATTTTAGAAATGAAAGTCCCTTCACCGGGGGAATCAATAAAAGAGGTAGAAATTGCAGCTTGGTTGGTAAAAGATGGAGATTATGTTGAAAAAGACCAAGCAATTGCTGAGCTAGATTCAGATAAAGCAACCTTAGAATTACCTGCTGAAGAAAGTGGTATTATTACTTTAAAAGCAGAAGAAGGCGACGCTGTTGCTGTAGGTCAAGTGGTTTGTTTAATTGATACCAGTGCTGCTAAACCAAGCAGTAGCAAAACCGAAACGGCGACTCCAAAAACAGAAGAAGCTAAAAAAGAAACTCCTGTAAAAGAAGAAAGGAAGGCTGAAAAACCTGTTGCCGCTAAGGAAACCTATGCCTCTGGCGTACCTTCTCCGGCAGCAAAGAAAGTTTTAGCAGAAAAAAACATTCTAGCCAATACTGTAAAAGGTACGGGCAAAGATGGCAGAATCACCAAAGAAGATGCTGTTCAAGCTACCCATGCTATGGGTTCTCCGACCGGTAGTCAACGAGGCGAAAGCAGATCTAAATTATCGATGTTACGCAGAAAAGTAGCGGAGCGTTTAGTGTCTGTAAAAAATGAAACCGCCATGTTAACCACTTTTAATGAGGTTGATATGTCTCCAATTTTTGAATTAAGAGATGCCTACAAAGAAGATTTTAAAAACAAACATGGCGTTGGCTTAGGCTTTATGTCGTTTTTTACGAAAGCTGTGGTAAGAGCTTTAGAGCTGTATCCTTCTGTGAATGCTATGATTGATGGTAAAGAAATGATTTCCTATGATTTCTGTGATATCAGTATTGCCGTTTCAGGACCAAAAGGTTTAATGGTGCCTGTGATCAGAAATGCTGAGAATTTAACCTTTAGAGGAGTAGAAGTAGAAGTGAAAAGGTTAGCCATTCGCGCAAGGGAAGGTGAAATTACTGTGGATGAAATGACGGGTGGTACTTTTACCATTACCAACGGTGGCGTATTTGGCTCTATGTTGTCAACACCGATTATAAACCCTCCCCAAAGTGCCATTTTAGGCATGCACAATATTGTAGATAGAGCTGTAGTTAAAAATGGAGAAATCGTAATCGCGCCTATAATGTATGTAGCCTTATCTTATGACCATAGAATTATTGATGGTAAGGAATCAGTCGGGTTTTTAGTAGCGGTTAAAGAAGCTTTAGAAAATCCCGTTGAACTATTAATGGACAATAACGTAAACAAAGGATTAGAATTATAGTCTTAAATTTTTGATGATAAAAATCCTGAAGATCTACTTCTTCAGGATTTTTTTCATTTTTAGATGTTTGTAAATTTAATTTTATCCTGTATCTCGTCTTCAAACTTCGTCAGCATTTGGGAAACAAAATCCTGTAGGTGATATTGTTGGATGGTATCTTTGTAAATTGCTGTCATACAAACTTATTGGATAGCGCACTAGTTGGCACATTGGTATTTTCTTTATGAGCATTATTTTAATAAGCAATAACATCTCTCACCGAAGCAAACGATCCACCATGTCCAAAAAAAGCGACATCAGCTAAATTGTACAATTGCGGTAATTTAAATTTATAATTATCATTAGGATTATTTGTAAAACTACTACGTCATTTTTTGGTGTCTTCGTCAACTGCTCCGTGTTCATCGTTACCAGATAAAGCATTCATACTTAGCGCATCAAAAGCTTCAGAATCTAAAACAGGTCCAGAATGGCATTCACAACACTTTCCTTTACCAAAAAATAAAAGAGCAACTTACTTCTCAGTTGAGGTTATTGCGGCGGCATCTCATTTTAGCCAACTTTGAAAATTAGTATCATTGGCAAGTAACGTTCTTTCGTAAGCCGCTATGGTGAGACCAGTATGCATAAGTCTGTAACGTTCAGAGTCACCAATTTTAGAGAAAATTTCATCAAAAAGCATACTGTAATTATAATCGGTATAGAAGGTTTTAATAATGTCTATTCTATGAACTGTTAAACTAGCAAAGGTTTGCGTTTCTATACCTTCAAATTATAAATTGTTCACTTCTTACGGTGCTCCGGATGTCTAGTTGGCTTCTATTCCTAAATTTTGGTCAGTCGCTCCAAATTGTCCATTCCACATCATTAATTTTTGGTAGGCTACATTTAAAATAGTGGGTGATTTTATGGATTATAAATTGAGCATGTTGATCGTATAATTTGTTGCCATCACTCTAGTTTCTCCTTTCAAACCAAAACCCATACCAACATCACCTATACCTTGTTGCATGCTATTTTGAAAACTGGCGGCACTACGATGGCAACTTGCACAAGAATATTTTTTTTGTGTTACTCCTTTTTTGCTTTAACGCCAATACCTGTTTCATGGTACCTTATTTTAAATAAATATATTTTTTATTATAATCTATAATCGCTTTTCCTTTTTTTAATATATCTGCCCCTATAATTCCATCGACGGGGTTTGCCTTGTGAGCTAGTAAAGCTTCATTAATGTGAACAAGGTCAAAAAGAACTATTTTAAGTTTTTTGTAATGCCAAGAATTTATTTCTATGCTGTTTTTTGTAGAGACTAAGGTTTCCATATTCGATGCCCCAGCGCCAGCTGCTTTTATTTTTGATTCTTTAGAAGTTAGATTAAAATACTCAATTTTGTCAAAGCCAATGCAGGTGTTCGATGCCCCTGTATCCACTATAAATCTTCCTGAAATTCCGTTAATTTTTGCAGATATTTCAAAATGATTTGTAGCGGTTAAAATAAGTTTTGTTTTCGTATATTTTTTTTGAACTAAAAATTTTTTGAGTGTTTTCACTTTTTTTTCACAAATATACCATGCTTTGTTACGGCAATACCTTCTTTACAAAAACAAATTATGGTCTAAAACTAAAAGACAAGCACTATAATTCTATTTTTGTAATATGATATTAACAGATACCCATACGCATTTGTATAGCGAAGCTTTTGACGAGGATAGAAATGAGGTTATAACCCGTGCGATAAAAAACGGAGTGCAGCGATTTTTTATTCCTGCGATTGACTCCACTTATACCGATGGTATGTTAGCTTTAAAAAATGCCTATCCAGAACATATTTTTTTGATGACAGGTTTGCATCCAACCCATGTGAAAGAAAATTTTGAAGAAGAATTAGCACATGTTTGTGACTTATTAAAAGAACATACCTATTGCGCCATTGGCGAAATAGGTATTGATTTATATTGGGATAAAAGTACTTTGAAACAACAGCAACAGGCTTTTAAACAGCAAATACAATTAGCTAAAAAGTATAAATTACCGATAGTTATTCATTGCCGCGATGCTTTTGATGAAGTTTTTGAGGTGTTGGAAGAAGAAAAGTCTGATGATTTATTCGGAATTTTTCATTGTTTTACTGGTGATTTTGAACAGGCTAAAAAAGCAATATCGTATCAAATGAAATTAGGTATTGGCGGAGTCGTGACTTTTAAAAACGGGAAAATAGACACTTTTTTGGATAAAATAGACTTAAAGCACCTTGTTTTAGAAACAGATTCACCTTTTTTAGCACCAATTCCTTACAGAGGCAAACGCAATGAAAGTTCGTATTTAATCGAAATAGCCATCAAAGTCGCTACTATTTACAATAAATCCGTTCAAGAAATTGCCGAGATAACTACTTTAAATTCTAAAGCTGTATTTGGTGTTTAAATAAGTAATAATTTATAGTATGATGAAAAAAACAAAAATCTTATTGATTTATACAGGAGGTACTATAGGTATGATGAAAGATTATAAATCTGGCGTCTTAAAAGCATTTAATTTTGCGAAATTGTTGAAAAATATTCCAGAACTTAATCAATTAGATTGTGATATTGAAAGTCATTCTTTTGATATTCCTATCGACTCCTCTGATATAAGTATATTAAATTGGGTTGAAATAGCAACAACTATCGAAAGTAATTATGATGTTTACGATGGTTTTGTAGTTTTGCATGGCAGTGATACCATGAGTTATTCTGCTTCTGCTTTGAGTTATATGCTCGAAAACTTAACTAAACCAGTGATTTTTACGGGCTCACAATTGCCCATAGGTGATTTGAGAACAGATGCCAAAGAAAATCTTATAACCTCTATACAAATAGCAGCATTAAGAGAAAAAGGTAAACCTGTAATACAAGAAGTTGGTTTGTATTTTGAATATAAGTTATACAGGGGAAATAGAACAACAAAGATAAATGCGGAACATTTTGAGGCATTTGCTTCCTTAAATTATCCTGCACTTGCTGAGTCTGGAGTGTTTTTAAAAGTGCACTATGAGTATTTATTAAGGTCAACTAAAATAAAAAAGCTTATTGTTCATAAAAAATTAGATAATAATATAGCAGTATTAAAATTATTTCCGGGTTTTACCGAAAATTTATTGAAAAGTGTCTTAAGTACGCCAAATTTAAAAGCATTAATTTTAGAAACTTATGGTGCTGGAAATGCTCCAACGGATAAATGGCTCATTAATCAGTTAGAACTTGCCACTAAAAAAGGTTTACACATTGTAAATGTTACCCAATGTTCTGGAGGTAGTGTAATCATGGGGCAGTATGAAACAAGTGAGCATCTTAAGAACATGCAAGTTATTAATGGTAAGGATATTACGACAGAAGCGGCTGTGACTAAATTAATGTATCTATTGGGCTCAGAAGTGTCTCCAAAACTCTTTAAAACCATTTTTGAAACATCCCTTCGCGGAGAAATGATTTAAAATTAACTTCAATAATTTCGTATAGTACTTTTTTTTTTGTTAATTCGAACTCTTAAAAAAAAATCAAATTGAGAGAGGTGGCCGAGTGGTCGAAGGCGCACGCCTGGAAAGTGTGTATACCTCAAAAGGGTATCGAGGGTTCGAATCCCTTCCTCTCTGCTTTTATTTTTTTTTAATTTTTTAATTGCAAAATTTTTTTATCTTTAACCTATTAACTAATCTAAATTAAGTTTGAAAGAAATGAAAAGATTATTCTCTATCCTAGCTGTGGCTGGGTTATTTATTATGAACACAAACACTGTGAACGCTAATGTAACTGGCAACGCAATTACCAACAACCTATCCGCAACTATCGCCACTTCTGTATTGATGATTCAAGATGCCGCGGCTGCAACAACCGAAGCAGAGAGAGGTTTTGTGCAAGTGTTAAAAGAAAAATTCATAGAAGGTGGTGCTGCTTTCATGGGTATTGTACTATTATGTTTGATACTTGGTTTAGCCGTTGCTATCGAAAGAATTATTTACTTAAACTTAGCAAGTACCAACACTACAAAGTTAAAACAACAAGTAGAAGATGCTTTAGCTTCTGGCGGTATAGAAGCTGCAAAAGAAATTTGTAGAAATACCAAAGGACCTGTTGCCTCTATTTTTTACCAAGGACTAGACAGAGCTGGTGAAAGCGTTGAATCTGCCGAAAAAGCGGTTGTAGCCTACGGTGGTGTTCAAATGGGCCAACTAGAAAAGAACGTTTCTTGGTTGTCTTTATTTATCGCTATTGCTCCGATGCTTGGTTTCATGGGTACGGTAATTGGTATGATCCAGGCATTTGAAAAAATTGCTGCGGTTGGTAACTTGAGTGCATCACTTATTGCAGGTGATATCCAAGTAGCCTTATTAACTACAGTGTTTGGTCTTATTGTGGCTATTATTCTTCAAATTTTTTATAATTATATCATTGCGAAAATTGATAGTATTGTGAATGATATGGAAGACTCATCAATTTCATTGATTGATATGTTGGTAGATCACAAAAAGTAAGTCGGACTCAAATACATTATTAAAATGAATAAAATAATAAAAATAGTATTAATAGTCTTTAGTGTTATAGGGACTATCTTATGGACGCAGTTACCAACTGATGATATGGCTCCTAGTGAAGCAATTGCGAGTAGCTCGATGAATTTTATGTTCATTATTACTTTTGTGTTGTTCCTTATTGCTGTTGTTGCTAGTTTATTCTTCGGTTTAAAAAATGTTTTTTCTTCACCGGAAGGTTTAAAAAGAACATTAATAGGAATTGGAGGCTTACTAGTAGTTGCTATCATTTCATATTTTGCAGCATCTGGTACAGATGTTAATCTTGATGCAATGAGAGCTAAAGGTCTAGAGGCTAATGAAAGCACGGTAAAAACTATAGGTACTTTCTTAAACATCTTCTTTATATTAACTATAATTGCTGTAGGTGCAATGGTTGTCCCAGCAGTAAAAAAAATGTTTAATAAATAAAAATAGAGTATTATGCCGAGAAGAGGAGCACCACCAGAGGTAAATGCCGGTTCTATGGCAGACATCGCTTTCTTATTACTTATCTTTTTCTTAGTGACGACCACTATTGAAACAGATGCGGGATTAGATCGTATGTTGCCACCAATAGACGAAAATGTAGTTGACCCTCCTATAATTAAGCAGAAAAATATCTTTACTGTTAACATTAATAAGAACGGGCAACTTTTAGTTGAAGATGAGTTAGCTGAGATTAAGGATTTAAAAGAAAAAGCAATTGCATTTTTAGATAACGGCGGTGCTGCAAGCGGTACTGAAGATTATTGTAATTATTGTAAAGGAAAAAGAGATGAAGCATCTTCTGATAATCCTACAAAAGCGATTATTTCTTTAAAGAACGATAGGGAAACTAAGTACAACGTTTACATTACCGTTCAAAATGAAATCGTAGCGGCTTATAACGAATTGCGTAATAGAGAAGCCTTGCGACTTTACAAACGTAATTTTACTGATATGGAGGCAGAGTATCTCAATCCAGAAACCTCTGATGAAGCTAAAGAAGTTTTAAAAGATAGGGTGAAAAACATTCAAGATTTATTTCCTCAAAAGTTCTCTGAGGCAGAAACATCGAGTGGTAAATAATCGTAAAAGTTAAAAGAAAAAATATGTCAAAATTTAACAAGAAAAAAGATTCCGCGGTGCCTGCAGTGAATACAGCATCACTTCCAGATATTGTTTTTATGTTGCTGTTTTTTTTTATGACCGTAACGGTTATGAAAGATACTTCTGTTAAAGTTCAGAACGAACTTCCTAAGGCTAGCGAAATAAAGAAATTAGAAAAGAAGGACAGAATAATCACTATCTATGTAGGATCGCCAACCGAGGAATATCAAAAGGTATTTGGAACTGAGGCTAAAATTCAATTGAACGATAAGTTTTCAAATCCATCCGAAGTAGGTCCTTACATCTTAGCAGAAAGAGCTAAGAAATCTGAAGATCTACAGAATTTTTTAACGACTTCATTAAAAGTAGATAAAAATGCCAATATGGGTATTATTTCTGATATAAAAGAAGAGTTACGAAAAGTAAATGCTTTAAAGATTAATTACACCACATACGAAGGTAATGCCTTTGAAAATCTCAACAGATAATTAAAATTTCTTTCAAAATAATAGAACGCTTCAAATTTTTTTTGAAGCGTTTTTTTTTGGGCGTCCATTCTAATATATTTATGCTATGAAAAGATTTATCAATTATTTTTTTGTCCTCATACCAACCCTTATATTCGCCCAATTTGAAGAACCATTATCTGTTGGAAAGGCGAAATATTTTGAGGATCAAATTTATATCGGCATTAATTATAACTTTTTAGGGAACAAGCCTGATGATGTATTTCAGCGAAATTTTTCTTATGGCTTACAAGGTGGCCTAATTCGTGATATTCCTATTACTAACAACGGAAGAGTTGCTTTAGGCCTCGGAATTGGGTATGCAGTTAATTCTTATTACTCCAATATACTAAGTACAAAAACAGATGGAATCATTATTTATGAATTGGCAGCCAATGGTTTCGAATATAATAGAAGTAAATTTGAAACGCATAGTATAGAATTTCCATTAGAGTTTCGGTGGCGTAATTCAACTGCTACACGATACAAGTTTTTTAGGGTATATTCAGGAATTAAGTTCGATTATAACTTTAGTAATCGCTCTAAATTGGTTACAGACTTAGGTAAAATAGGATTTACAAATACCGATGTCAATAGATTTCAGTATGGATTGACATTAAATGTAGGGTACAATACCTTTAATTTGCATGTTTACTATTCTTTAACAGATTTTTTGGATAAGGGGACACAACTAACATCGGGAGAGAATTTTGCCATACAACCCTTTAGAATAGGTTTAATATTTTACATGCTATAACCAATAGCTTACTGTAATAATTTGTGAAACGATGCCAATAGCCAAACCTGTAGCTAGCTCTATTGTGGTGTGAGCCCGAAAATATAGTCTCGAAGAAGCAACTATTCCTCCCATTAAAACGAATAAACCAATAGTAAGGGTAATATTTATTTCAAAATGTACGCTTAAGCTTATGAGATACATAGTTAAACTACCCACTCCTAACATGTGCATACTTCCTTTGAAATTTATAAATAATAAAATTAAGTAAGTTAGCAGGCCAATGATAAGTCCTATAAAATAAAAATAAAGCTCAACAGTATAGTTATAAGGTATCACCTTATAAACTATCATTAAGAGCAAAATAAGGCTAATGTAAATGGGATATTTACGCTCTTTAACAGTTGGCATAAACACTGAGTTCACAAGACCAATATTTCTAAGAATTAAAAAACAAATAACAGGAATAATTACGGTTAAGATAAAAATAGGTACTAAGTTTCCTATTCTCATTTCAAAAGAGGTGTATTTTTTCGTAACCAAAAAATAAACTAAAGAGCCATATATTGGGATAAAAATAGGATGAAATAGGTAGGCAATACTTTTGTAGAATAACTTCACATTATATTTCTTTACGCATTCTAGCTACAGAAATCCCCAGTTGCTCTCTGTATTTCGCAACTGTTCTTCGGGCGATAGGGTAGCCTTTGTCTTTTAAAATTTCGGCTAATTTATCATCTGTAAGTGGTTTTCTTTTTATCTCTTCGCCAATAACGGTTTCTAGTATTTTTTTTATTTCTTTGGTAGAAACGTCTTCTCCTTGATCATTTTTCATAGATTCAGAGAAATAGTCTTTAATTAATTTAGTCCCGTAAGGCGTATCAACATATTTGCTGTTTGCGACTCTTGAAACTGTAGATATATCCATATTAATTTGATCAGCAATATCTTTTAAAATCATAGGTCTAATTTTGCGCTCGTCCCCAGTTAAAAAAAACTTTTCTTGATAGTGCATGATAGTATTCATGGTTATATAGAGCGTTTGCTGACGTTGCTTTATCGCATCAATAAACCATTTGGCAGCATCTAATTTTTGCTTGATAAATTGCACTGTATCTTTTTGCGATTGCGATTTTTCTTTTGAATTTTTATAGCCCTCCATCATGTTGTTGTAGTCCCTAGAAATATGCAGTTCAGGAGCATTTCGGCCATTGAGTGTAAGTTCTAGTTCTCCATCTATAATTTTTATTGAAAAATCGGGTACTATATGCTCAATCATTCTAGTACTTCCACCGGAATAAGAACCTCCTGGTTTTGGATTAAGCTTTTCTATTTCTGATATCGCTTTTTTAAGATTTTCTTCGGTTACATTATGTTTTTGAATTAATTTATCATAATGTTTTTTAGTAAACTGCTCAAAAGACTTCTCTAAAATATGTATGGCAAGTTCAATATTTGGGTTTAGTTCTTTCCGTTTTAATTGAATGATTAAGCATTCTTCTAAAGAAGTTGCACCAACACCTGAAGGATCAAGTTCTTGAACAATTTTCAATATTTTTCTAATACTAGCTTCATCCGTATAAATGTTTTGGGTGAAGGCCAAATCATCTAAAATATCGGCTATCGGTCTTCTTATATAACCGCTTTCATCAATGCTTCCTACTAAGAATTCGGCAATAAACCATTCCTCATCACTTAAATAAAAAGTATTTAATTGAGTGATTAAAAATTGATTAAATGAAGTTCCTGCGGCATAAGGGACTGTTCTGTCTTCATCATCAGCACTATAATTATTTACTTGGGTTCTATATTCAGGAATTTCATCGTCGCTTAAATACTCGTCAATATTAATATCATCAGCAGCTATGGTTTCGCTATCTGATTCGTCATTGTAAACATCGTCATCATAATCCTCTTCAAAATTATCTAACTCTTCCTTTCCTGTTTCTAGGGCAGGATTTTCTTCCAGTTCTTGCTTTAAACGTTGCTCGAATGCCTGCGTTGGCAACTGAATCAGTTTCATTAACTGGATCTGTTGCGGCGATAGCTTTTGCGATAATTTAAAAGATAAATGTTGTTTAAGCATGTATTATTCTTATTCTCTGAAATATAAATTTAAGCTATTTGTTTGACTATTTTCTCTGCTTTTAAAATTCAGCATTTTGCGGTGTTCTAGGGAATGGTATTACATCTCTAATATTTCCCATTCCTGTTGCGAAAAGTACCAAGCGCTCAAAACCTAAACCAAAACCGCTATGAACGGCTGTTCCGAATCTTCTTAAATCTAGATACCACCACAATTCTTTTTCATCAATATGCAAACTTTTAATTTTTTCTAATAAAACATCAAGGCGTTCCTCACGTTGTGAGCCACCTACTATTTCGCCGATACCAGGGAAAAGGATATCCATAGCCCTAACGGTTTTGCCGTCTTCATTTAAGCGCATATAAAAGGCTTTTATTTTCGCTGGATAATCAAATAAAATTACGGGACATTTAAAGTGCTTTTCTACTAAAAAACGCTCATGTTCACTCTGTAAATCGGCTCCCCATTCTTCAATTGGGTACTGAAATTTTTTCTTTTTATTTGGCGTACTGTTTTTCAAAATATCAATCGCCTCGGTATAAGAAACTCTTTTAAAGTTATTTTCGGCAACGAAATTAAGTTTTTCAATGAGTGACATTTCGCTACGCTCCGCCTGAGGTTTTGTTTTTTCTTCGTCTAACAAGCGTTGTTCTAAAAATTCTAAATCTTCTTTACAATTTTCTAAAGCATAGTTGATGACATCTTTAATAAAATCTTCAGCTAAATCCATATTTGCGTCTAAATCATTAAAAGCAACTTCTGGTTCAATCATCCAAAACTCGGCTAAATGTCTAGAAGTATTTGAGTTTTCAGCCCTAAACGTTGGCCCAAAAGTATAAACCTTGCCTAATGCCATGGCATAGGTTTCCGCTTCTAATTGTCCAGAAACGGTTAAGTTCGTCTCTTTTCCGAAGAAATCTTCTTTAAAATTAATACTACCATCGTCATTTAAAGGAGGATTTTTTGGATTCAATGTAGATACTCTGAACATTTCGCCCGCACCTTCTGCATCGGATCCAGTTATAATAGGCGTATGAACGTTATAAAAACCGTTATTTTGAAAATAACGATGAATAGCAAAAGACAGGGCTGAACGCACGCGCATAACTGCTGCAAAAGTGTTGGTGCGGACTCTTAAATGTGCCTTTTCTCTTAAAAATTCTAAAGAGTGTTTTTTAGGCTGAATAGGGTAGGTGTCTGGATCAGATGTTCCTAATACCACTAGTTCAGTAACTTGAATTTCAACATTTTGTCCTTTTCCTTGACTTTCTACTAAAGTTCCTATAACTTTTATGGCAGCACCTGTTGTTACTTTTTTTAATAGGTTTTCATCAAAATTTTCGAAATCTACTACACATTGAATATTGTTTAAGGTAGAGCCATCATTTAGTGCAATGAATCTATTGCTTCTAAAGGTTTTTACCCAACCATTTAAAGTTACTTCTTGCAAGGTTTTTTCCGAAGAAAGTAATTCTTTTATGCTATTCGATTTCATGATTTGTAAGATGTTTTATAGGCGTAAAGATAGCCATTTTGATAAAATTGATGTATTTGAACTGTATACTAACTTTTGAATGCTATTCTAATTCCTCATTTTTTGGTAAGATATCTATTTGCGGTTCTTTCAACACCTTTTTATTGGCAATATTACGTTCTAATGAAAGTAATAAAGAAGGCAATAAAATGAGGTTAGATAACATTGCAAAAAGTAAGGTAGCAGAAACTAAAGTACCTAAAGCAACCGTACCGCCAAAGCTAGAAATGGCAAATACAGAGAAGCCAAAGAATAGAACAATAGAAGTATAAAACATACTTACCCCTGTTTCTCTAAGTGCTGCGTAAACCGATTTTTTAATTCGCCATTGATGCGTTGCTAGTTCTTGTCTATACTTAGCGAGAAAATGTATGGTATCATCTACCGAAATTCCAAAAGCAATACTGAAGACTAAAATGGTTGATGGTTTTATAGGTACACCAACATACCCCATTAAGCCTGCTGTAATGACTAAAGGTAGTAAATTGGGAATTAAAGAAATCACAATCATTTTAAATGATCTAAATAAGTAGGCCATGAATAAAGCGATAAGGCCAATGGCTAAGGCTAAGGATAAAATTAAATTGTTTACCAAATATTTAGTGCCTTTCAGAAATATAAGTGCACTGCCCGTCATATAAACATCAAAACGATCTGATGGAAAAATTTTATCAATATTTTCTTGAAGTTTTGCTTGAATAGTTTCCATTCTATCTGTTTTCACATCTTTCATATAGGTGGTAATTCGGGCAATTTGCCCTGTTGAATCCACAAAGCTCTTTAAAAGATTACCATTATTAGCCGATTTTCTGGCAATATCCATGATAAAGGTATTTTCTTGACTGGTAGGCAATTGGTAATATTTTGGAATGCCGTTATAAAAAGCTTGTTTAGAATATTTTACCAAATCTACCGCCGAAATAGGTCTTGAAAGTTCAGGAATTTCATCGATAACCAAGCTCAAATCCTCCATCTGTTTTAAGGTAGATGGTTTTAAAACACCTTTTTTTCTTTTTGTATCCACTACAATCTCTATGGGCATGATACCGTCAAATTCTTCTTCGAAAAAACGAATGTCTTTGAAAAATTCGGCCTTTTTAGGCATGTCTTCAATAGGGCTTCCAGAAATTTTTATTTGAAAAATCCCAATAATACTTAAAATAAGTAAAAGAATAGTAACTACGTAAACCGAAATTCTTTTTTCACGAACAATGTATTCCATCCAATTTACAAAACCATAAATCCACTTGGTATTAAGGTGCTTCAAATGCTTCGTTTTAGGCAGTGGCATAAAGCTATAAACAATGGGGATGATGAGTAGGGAAAGAATAAATATTCCGATAATATTGATGGAAGCCACAACCCCAAATTCTTTTAAAAGTTGACTATCGGTAATGATAAAAGTTGCAAAACCTGAGGCTGTTGTAATGTTAGTCATTAAAGTGGCATTCCCGATTTTGGAAATTACGCGTTGTAATGATAAGGCCTGATTGCCATGTTTTTTAACCTCTTGTTGGTATTTGTTGATTAAAAAAATACAATTAGGAATCCCAATAACAATAATCAAAGGCGGAATTAAAGCAGTTAAAACAGTAATCTCGTACTGGAGCAATCCTAAAATACCAAAAGCCCACATTACTCCAATAATCACTACGCACATGGAAATTACAGTGGCTCTAAAACTTCTAAAAAAGAAGAAAAATAGGAGTGAAGTTACACCTAATGCGGCAAGAATGAATTTTCCAATTTCATTAATAATGCTTTGAGAACTCAGGGTTCTTATGTAAGGCATACCAGACACATGAACATTTAAGTCTGTTTCCTCCTCAAAAACATCAATTAATCCCTGTAAATCTTCGAGAATAAAATCTTTTCGAGCAGAGGTGTTAATGATGTCTTTATCTAAATAAACAAGCGTTCTAATAGTTTTGCTTTCTTTGTTGTAGATTAAATCTTCATAAAAAGGCAAATCGTTAAATAAGTGTGCCGATAAGCTATCGATAGCGGCTTTTGTTTCTGGATTTTTAGTGATGAATGGCAGTAAAACAAATTCGTTTTTCAGGGTATCTTTTACCAGCTCTTGCAAATTATCTGTTGACAAAACAAAATCAACTTCAGGAAACGCATCTAATTGTTTGCTTAATTTATTCCATCGATTAAATTTTTCAGGGGTAAATAAAGTACTATCTCTAACACCGAGAACAATTACGTTTCCTTCATCCCCAAAGGTGTCTAAAAATTTTTGGTATTGTATATTTACTTCGTGATGGTCAGGTAGAAGGTTGGCTTGAGAGCTAGAAAAACGCATTTTATCCCATTGTAGGGCTAAAAATATAGTGATACCGGTAATAATTAAAAGAATTAATATCCTATTGCGTAGAATAATATTTGCAGTTTTTGCCCAAAAACCTTTCGTTATTTTTGTAACCATGTTTACTTTTACAATTAGGGCAAAGGTAGAAAATGAATATGGGTATTCACAAAATTATGCCAAGCGAATGCCTATTTTATGGTAAAATCAGCAAAAAAATATTTCTATTTTCTTTGGATTGAGTGTTATTGCTAATTTTCATCGTTGCGAAACTCTTTTTTTCTTTGTGTAACGCTGTAGAATGGCTGTGAATTATCTTTTCAAATAGAAAGGGATACATTGCTTTCAAAAAACAAAAAAAAGCAAAGAATAGCTGCTTTTTAATAAATTATTAAAAATTTCACCTTTAAACTTTCATTATTTCTGCCTCTTTTAAGACCAGAACATCTTCTATTTTTTTGCTATATTTATTGGTCAATTCTTGAACATCTGCTTCGGCGTTCTTCTTTACATCTTCTGAGGCATCATCAAGATTTCTAATTTCTTTGTTCGCTTCTTGTCTGGCTGTTCTGATGCCTATTTTTGCATCTTCTGATTCTGCTTTAGCTTGTTTGGCGAGTTCTCTTCTGCGCTCTTCAGTTAAAGGGGGAACAGCGATGATGATAAGATCACCGTTATTCATTGGATTAAAACCTAAGTTTGCCGATTGTATTGCCTTTTCTATTTCTTGAAGCATCTTTTTTTCCCAGGGCTGCACGGTTAATGTTCTTGCATCTGGAGTGCTTACATTAGCTACTTGAGCTAATGGCGTTGACGATCCATAATAATCAACCATGACACTAGAAAGCATAATAGGGCTTGCTTTTCCTGCTCTGATTTTTGCAAAAGCTTTAATTAAATGGTCTATAGAGCCATCCATATTCTCTTTAGTGCTATCTAATATAAATGTAATTTCCTCGTTCATTATATGTTAGTTTAAAAAAATGCTACTCAATTCTTAAAGGCTTAATTTTCAACAATAGTACCAATGTTCTCTCCAGAAACCAATCTCAATAAATTGCCTTTTTTATTCATATCAAAAACTACAATAGGTAGTTCGTTTTCCTGACTTAGCGTAAAAGCAGTAGTATCCATTACTTTTAAGCCTTTGGTCAATACATCTTTAAAAGAAATGGTATCAAATTTCGTAGCTGTTTTATCTTTTTCTGGATCCGATGTGTAAATACCATCTACTCTTGTTCCTTTTAAAATAACATCGGCTTCAATTTCTATAGCGCGTAAAACAGCGGCGGAATCTGTTGTAAAATAGGGATTTCCCGTTCCTCCTCCAAAAATAACAACCCTTCCTTTTTCTAGATGTCTCATGGCTCGTCTTCGGATAAAAGGTTCGGCAACTTCATTAATTTGAATGGCAGATTGCAACCTTGTTTGTATGCCTTTTTCTTCTAATGCACTTTGTAAAGCCAATCCGTTGATGACTGTTGCCAACATCCCCATGTGATCTCCTTGAACGCGATCCATACCATTACTTGCACCCGCTAATCCTCTAAAAATATTTCCACCTCCAATAACTATAGCAACTTCAATTCCTTTATCAACAACTTGTTTAATCTCATCAGCGTATTCTGATAGTCTTACTGGGTCTATTCCGTATTGTCTTTCACCCATTAAGGCTTCGCCACTTAGTTTTAAAAGAATTCTTTTATAGTGCATAGTTTGTGTTTGTTTGAACTAGCGCAAAAATAATCAAAAAAATGTATGAGAAAAGGGGTTATTGCAATAATTCCAATGCTAATTCTTTCTGAAAAGATAAGGTGATCTTATTTAATTTTTATAATCTTGTCATAAATTTGAAAAATTAACTTTTAAAATCATAAAAAAAATTACAAATAATTAGAGCTTAATAAAATGAGAAAAATAAGTTTATCCTTAGTAATAGTACTATTGTTTAGTGGTTGTGGAGCTGCAAAAAAAACCTTAAGTGCAGATAAAATAGCTATAAAAGTAACGATGGATTTAGTGAATGTTAACGATGATAAAGTACTTGTCGCCATTGACCCAGGATCTTTTAATACCGATATGGTATCCTTTTTTATTCCAAAAACAGTTCCTGGCACTTACAGTACTGATAATTACGGACAATATATTGAAGGTTTTAAAGCATTCGATTACAAGGGAGCGGAGCTTTTGGTTTCTAAAACGGATAAAAATACTTGGGAGATTAGTAACGGAAAAAACTTGGACAGAATATCTTATTTTGTAAACGATACCTACGATTCTGAATCGGGACAAGACGAACCTGTTTTTTCCCCTGCTGGAACAAATATTTTAAAAGGAGAAAATTTTATGTTGAACCTTCACGGTTTCGTCGGGTATTTTGAAAATCTAGAAGAAGTGGGCTATGAGCTTTACATAACAAAGCCAGCTAATTTAAAGGCTACTACTTCTTTAAAGGAAATAAATAATAGTGAAGCAAATGACAAAGAAGATGTTTTTTATGCAAGTCGCTATTTTGAAGTAACCGACAATCCTATTTTATATTCAAAGGCCGATATTGCTTCTTTTAAAGTAAATGATATTACTGTGAATTTAAGTGTGTATTCTCCAAACGCAATTTATAAGGCAGCCGATTTAGAAGACAGAATGTTGAAAATGATGACCGCTCAAAAAGCATTTTTGGGTGATGTTGATAGTACCGAAGAGTACAATATTCTGTTATATTTATCTACCTTAGAAAATGATGCTAATGGTTTTGGCGCCCTAGAGCACCATACTTCAACGGTGGTAGTTTTGCCTGAGCAAATGGATAAAGAGCGCTTAGAACAGGCCATGGTTGATGTAGTTTCACACGAGTTTTTTCATATCGTTACACCTTTAAATGTGCATTCCGAGGAGATTAAATATTTTGATTTTAATGATCCTAAAATGTCTAAACACCTTTGGATGTATGAAGGCACAACCGAGTATTTTGCTAATTTATTTCAGATCCAGCAGGGTTTAATTGATGACGCCGAATTTTACAAACGCATCATGGAAAAGATAAATAATGCGAAAAGATATAATGATACCATGTCTTTTACCGTTATGAGCGAAAATGTTTTGGTAGAACCCTACAAGGCAGATTATGCCAATGTGTATGAAAAGGGAACCTTAATTAACATGGCCCTTGATATTACTTTGCGTGATTTAAGTAAGGGAGAAAAAAGCGTATTATGGTTACTTAAAGAATTGACAAAAAGATACGGAAAAGACAAACCTTTTAAAGACGATGCCTTATTTGACGAAATTGTGAGCATGACCTACCCAGAAGTGGGTGCGTTTTTCAATACTTATGTAGTAGGAGAGCAGCCCATAGACTATCCGGCTTATTTAGCCAAAGTTGGACTAGAAATGGGCTCAAAGCTAGAGCAAAGTGGTTATTTTTTACAAGGGCAAGTGCCTTTTATTGATGTGGATGCCGAAAATAATGATGCCATTTTCATTCGTGAGGGCATCGAATTAAACAGCTTTTTAACTGATTTAGGGGTAAAAGCTGGCGATATTATCAAAAGTATTGATGGTGCTGCTATTAGCTTAGAAAGCATCCGCCCTATTATAGGTCAAAGTTTTGGATGGACTCCAAAAAAGGAAATTATCATGGTGGTAGATCGTGAGGGTACAGCATTGACATTGACAGGAAAAGTGGGTACACCAACGGTAAACACAAAAACAATTGTGCCTGTTGAAAATGCAACAGAAGCGCAATTGGCTTTACATAAAGTTTGGATGAAGGGATAGTATTTTTATGGTTTTTTTAAAAAAGGGACATCATTGGATGTTCTTTTTTTTGACTTATATAGAATGATATATTTTACTAAATGTAAAATAAATTTGTCAATTAGTAAAATAAATAATACATTTGCAACCTAATTTTAACTCCTAAAAACTAACAACTATGCAAGAAAATTATTTACTACCAGCTTCCTTTAAGAAATGGGGTTGGTCTATTTTTGTATCATCCGCCATTTTAGGAATTTTTCCATTGTTCTACAATTGGGAACCTGCTTTTTTGGAGCTTGATGTTCTAGCCATTTTTATTGATGATCTAATAGAAAATAAAGCCATTATAGGAATGACGAACAATAATATATTGAATGAAATTTGTGCTGTTTTGGTCATTATTGGGGGACTTATGGTTGCTTTTTCGAAGGAAAAATACGAAGACGAATTTATTGCCAGTATCCGCTTAAAATCGTTAGTATGGTCCACCTATTTAAATTATGGTATATTGTTGTTAGCCTTAATCTTAGTGTATGATTTTTCTTTTATGTGGGTTTTGATTTTTAATATGTTTACCATTTTACTATTTTTCATCATCCTGTTTCATTGGAATTTGGTAAAACTAAAAAAATCTGTGGATTATGCGGAATAGTATAAAAGTAGAACGCGCTAAAAAGAACCTAACGCAGGCGCAGTTAGCAGATTTGGCGCTAGTAAGCCGGCAGACTATTAATGCTATGGAATTGGGCAAATACGTGCCATCAACGGTCTTGTCATTGCGTTTAAGTAAAATTTTTGAAACTTTAGTGAATGAACTATTTCAATTAGAGGAGGAAGATTGGAAATAGGCGATTTATAAAACCAAAAAAGCCGTTTCACTGAAAAGTAAAACGGCTTTTTAATTATTGATTTGTTTTGTATTATCCTAAAGTAACACGTTTAAATGAAGTTACAGCTAAGCCATCTTGTGCAGATGAAACATAGGTAGCTACATTTATTTTATCATCTTTAATAAAATTCTGATCTAGTAAACATTGTTCTTGATCTAAAGAAGTGTTATCAGAAATAAAACGCTCCATTTTACCTGGAAGAATTTTATCCCAAATTTGTTCTGGTTTACCTTCTGCTTTTAATTCAGCTTTAGCAGCATTTTCAGCTTTGGTCATCACCTCAGGTGATAACTGGCTCATAGAAATATACTCAGGTATATTTTTCAATGTTTTGCCTAATCTTCCTAATTCTTCGTTCTCTTTTTCGATAACTGCAATTCTAGCTTCAATTTCAGAGGCAACAAAAGCAGCATCAAAATCTTTATAAGATAATGTTGTAGCACCCATAGAAGCAATTTGCATGGCCACATCTTTTCCTACTTCTTCGTTTTTAATAGTTAAACCTACTAAAGCAGCAATTTTATTAATGTGCACATAGCTCCCAACATAAGGAGCTTCTAATTTTTCAAAGGCAGTAATGGCTAATTTTTCACCAATAACACCAGTTTGTTCAATGAGCTTATCAGCTACGGTCATTCCACCAAAATCAGAGGCTAAAAAGTCTTCTTTCGTTTCAAAATGCAAAGCTTTATCGGCAAGTTGGTTTGCTAGCGCTACAAAGTTTTCGTTTTTACCAACAAAGTCAGTCTCACAACCTAAAACAATAGCAACCCCTAAAGTGTTATCTGCATTAATTTTTGCAATTGCAGCACCTTCTGTATTCTCTCTATCTGCTCTTTTTGCGGCAACTTTTTGTCCTTTTTTACGAAGAACGTCAATGGCTTTGTCAAAATCTCCTTCAGCCTCAACTAAAGCATTTTTGCAATCCATCATTCCAGCTCCAGTAGCTTGTCTTAATTTATTTACTTCTGCGGCGGTAATCTTTACCATATTTAATTTTTTTTTAATTCCTGCGAACCTACTTATAACAGATAGGGCCGGGAATCTATTTTACTTATTTTTATTTACCTCTCCGTTGGACTTTGTGGAATGCTTTAACTTTGGAGAGGTTGTAATCACTTTTTAGCTCCCAAAACTTCGGGATTGGGGGAGGTTATTCCTCGATGCCACCTTTAGCGTTATCCTGCCATTCCTTTAGATCGTCCCATTTTCCATCAGCAGCCATTTTAGCTTGTTTTGGCCATGAAGCAGGATTTTTAGACGCATATTTAGAGCCAGCTTCTGTTAGAATTGCACTTAGTTCAGCTTCAGTTTTATCTGCTAAATTAGCAAATGTATTAATACCAGATTCTTGGAATATCTTAGAAATTTTTGGACCAATACCTTCTACTTTGGTTAAATCGTCTCCTTCAGCTTCTTTTTCTTCTGAAACTACTTTTTTAGTCTCAACTTTTTTCTTTTTTGGTACTTGTTCTTCATCGCTACCTTCTTTCTCAGATGTTTTTTCAGATTTACGTTCTGATAAACCTTCGGCAATAGCCTCAGTTACATGAGATAAAATAGCTTCGATAGATTTTGAAGCATCATCGTTAGATGGGATAATATAATCTAATAATCGTGGGTCAGAATTGGTATCTGCCATAGCGAAAATTGGAATATTTAATTTGATAGCTTCTTTTACCGCAATATGCTCACGCATAGTATCAACAATAAATAATGCGCCTGGTAAACGTGTCATTTCAGAAATAGAACCTAAGTTCTTTTCTAATTTTGCACGCAAACGATCTACTTGTAGACGTTCTTTTTTAGATAGGGTTAAAAAAGTACCATCTTTCTTCATTCTATCAATAGTAGCCATTTTTTTTACGGCTTTACGAATCGTTACAAAATTAGTTAACATACCACCTGGCCATCTTTCTGTGATGTACGGCATGTTTACTTTTGATACTTTTTCGGCAACAATATCCTTTGCTTGCTTTTTTGTAGCTACGAAAAGAATCTTTCTTCCAGATGCCGCAATTTTTTTAAGAGCTTCATTAGCTTCTTCTAACTTTGCAGCCGTTTTGTAAAGATTGATAACGTGAATTCCATTGCGCTCCATGTAGATGTAAGGCGCCATGTTAGGATTCCATTTTCTTGTAAGGTGACCAAAATGTACACCTGCCTCTAATAGGTCTTTTACTTCAATTTTTCTTGCCATTTTTTGTACTTAGTTTACGTTCTGTTGAATTAGCAATAATAAAGTGGCACTTAATGGTGGCCTTTACTATTTAGATGCTAAACTAGTTTCCAAAAAGTTATATACCTTTTGGACTATAACAACTTTGTTTTTAATATTTAATCTAATGACCCGAACTATTCGGATTAGATTTTCAATGAACTTATAAAAGGCACTACCGAAATAGCACCTTTTAATTTTATAATAAACTGAATTAAATTCAGTGATAAATTAACGTTTAGAGAACTGGAATTTCTTACGAGCTTTCTTCTGACCGAATTTCTTACGTTCCACCATTCTTGGATCTCTTGTCAATAAACCTTCTGGTTTTAGTATGGCTCTGTTTTCCACATCTATTTCACATAAAGCTCTAGATAAGCCTAATCGAATAGCCTCAGCCTGACCTGTAATACCACCACCAAAAACATTTACATTAACATTGTAAGTATCTAAAGTATTGGTTAAGGCAAAAGCTTGTTTTACTTTGTATTGTAAAGTAGCTGTAGGGAAATATATCGCTAAGTCTTTTTTATTGATGGTAATTTTGCCATCACCATCCGAAAGATAAACACGAGCAACAGCCGTTTTTCTTCTTCCTATTTTATGAATGATATCCATTATTTAAGGTCGTTTAAGTTAATTACAGTTGGTTTCTGAGCTTCTTGACCGTGTCGTGCGCCTTCATAAACCTTTAAGTTTCGAAAGATAGCAGCACCTAATCTGTTTTTTGGTAGCATTCCTTTTACAGAACGTTCTACAATGCTAATCGGATTTTTAACTAGCGCTTCAGAAGCAGTTTGAAATCTTTGTCCACCAGGATAACCTGTATGACGAACATAGGTTTTAGTTGCCCACTTATTGCCAGTTAAGTTTATTTTCTCTGCATTGATAACAACTACATTATCTCCACAATCTACGTGCGGTGTAAAGCTTGGCTTGTATTTTCCTCTTAATATTTTTGCAACTTTCGATGCAAAGCGACCTAATGTCTCTCCTTCTGCATCAACCAACACCCATTGTTTATCAACAGTTGCTTTGTTCGCGGAAATTGTTTTGTAAGTTAATGTGTCCACAGTATTATTTTATTTATTTAACACTTAAATCCCGTTTATTGGGGTGCAAATGTACATTAATAAACTTGAATTACAAATACTTGTTTCTAAATTATTCTTTTTTTTTGAAGTCTAGATTTTTAACTGTCACAAGTCAACATATAAAAGGATAAAGATACTATTTGATTAATGTACTAGGTTTGAAATAGGAAAGTAGTAAAAAGTATTTTTATTTTGTGCATCAATAAGTTATTCTTGCTCTGACGATAAAGAGGATGGCGAGATAAACGCAACTGAATTAATTGGGTTTTGGAAATTTCATAAATTTAATATTGCTACAAGTAATGTAAAATTGGCAAATGACGTACTTACTGTTTTGGTGGCAACTGGCTGTGATATCTTGAATTATAATTTCAAAAGTGATTATTCTGTTACAGCTTCGTTAAGAGATTTAACGGAAACGGGTAGAGATGTTAACTCTGGAGGAACTGGTTTATTAATTCAATGCCCTTCAAATGTTCAAACAAGCACTGCTGCTCGGGAATTTAATGGGGATAAATTATCTTTTATCAATGCGCCGCCAACCAATTTTCGCCAACACCTATTTCAACATCTAAAGGAACGCTAAGGCTGTAAGCATTTTCCATTTCTGATTTTATAAGTGTTCTCATGGTTTCAAGCTCCGGCTTATACACATCAAAAACCAATTCATCGTGTACTTGTAGGAGCATTTTGGTCTTATAATTACCCGCTTTTAATTTTCTGTGAATATTGATCATAGCAATTTTAATAATATCGGCTGCACTCCCTTGTATCGGGGCGTTTACAGCGTTTCGTTCGGCGGCGCCACGAACAATAGCATTGCTGCCATTGATATCCTTTAAATACCTGCGTCGCCCTAAAACAGTTTGTACGTAACCATTTTCACGAGCAAAATCTACCAATTCGCTCATATAATTCCGTAATTTAGGATAAGTTTTATAGTAGGTATCTATTAAATCTTTAGATTCTGCCCTAGATAATTCTGTCTGATTGCTCAATCCGAAAGCCGAAACTCCATATATAATTCCGAAATTCACCGTCTTTGCATTGCTTCGTTGTTCACGGGTTACTTCATTAATGGGCACATTGAATACTTTTGAAGCGGTGGATGCGTGAATATCTTCTCCGTTTTTAAAAGCTTCAATCATGGTGGTTTCTTCGCTTAATGCCGCAATAATTCTTAATTCTATTTGCGAATAATCAGCAGCAAGTAAACAGTAATTTTCATCTCTAGGAATAAATGCTTTCCTAACTTGTCTTCCTCTTTCGGTTCTAATAGGGATGTTTTGTAGGTTGGGATTGTTACTGCTCAATCGCCCGGTAGCAGCAACGGTTTGCATATAATCCGTATGGACTCTGCCTGTGCTTGGAGCTACTTGGTCTGGCAGGGCATCCACGTAAGTACTTTTAAGTTTGCTTAAACCTCTATACTCTAAAACATCTTTTATAATTTCATGGTCTTTGGCTAAGTATGAAAGCACCTCTTCAGCAGTAGAATATTGACCTGTTTTCGTTTTTTTAGGTTTAGCGATTAATTTTAATTTATCAAATAAAATGTCGCCTAATTGTTTTGGCGATGCAATATTGAATACTTCACCTGCCTCTTCGTAAATTTTTAATTCTAACTTTTTAATATCACTATCTAAATCTGTGGAAAGCGATTTTAAGAAATTTTCATCCAAATTGATACCTTCTAATTCCATATCAGCCAATACGTGCAGTAACGGAATTTCAATATTGTTAAACAAATCTTCGGTTTTTGCTTCGGCTAATTCAGGCCTAAAATGCTGCGCTAATTGAAAAGTTACATCAGCATCTTCCACCGCATATTCCGTTTGTTCTTCCAAAGGAACATTACGCATATTTAGTTGATTTTTTCCTTTTTTACCGATGAGTTCTGTAATAGAAATAGGCGTATAATTTAAATACGTTTCTGCTAAAACATCCATATTATGTCGCATATCTGGGTTAATCAGGTAATGTGCCAACATGGTATCAAAACATTTTCCTTTTACCGTTACTTGATATTTATCTAATACTTTTATATCGTATTTTAAATTCTGCCCTATTTTTTCTATCGCTTCATTTTCAAAAAACGGACGTAATGCTTCGATGATTTTTTGAGCTTCGTTTTTGTCCTCAGGAAACGGAATGTAATATCCTTTTTGCGATTCCCACGAAAAAGCAATACCTACTAATTCTGCCGTAAGTGGATCTAAACCTGTAGTTTCGGTATCAAAACAAACAGAAGTCTGTTTCATCAAATTTTGTAAAAACAACTTCAATCCCATGCCCGGCGCCACACTTTGGTAAAGGTGCGAAACATCTTTAATCGTTTTTCTGCTCGAATAATCTTGAATAGATTCTGTTGTAGTGCTTGGGTCTGCTCCAAATAACGAAAATTGACCTCCACCAGCAGTTTCTTTGGATTGCGCCTGCGCTTTTGCGGTGAACGTACTTGTAATTTGCGTTGTATGTTCTTCGTCTTCGCTAGAGAATAATTTTAAAAACTGGTCTTTTAAGCGTCTAAATTCTAATTCTTCGAATAAAATTTGCACTTTTTCTGCATCGGGTACCGAAAGTTCATAGTCTTTTGCATTAAAAGTTACATCGCAATCGATACAAATCGTGGCTAATTTTTTAGAAAGCAAACCTAATTCGGCGCTTTCTTCAATTTTTTCTTTCATTTTACCTTTCAGCTTATCGGTATTTGCTAAAAGATTTTCCATAGTACCGAATTCTTCAAGGAACTTTTTGGCTGTTTTTTCTCCGACTCCGGGTAATCCGGGAATATTATCGCTGGCATCACCCATCATCCCTAAATAATCGATCACCTGTTCTGGGCGTTTAACCCCAAAACGTTTCTGCACCTCAGGAATTCCCCAGATTTCAATGCCGTTACCCATTCTGGCTGGGCGATACATGAAAATATTTTCAGAAACCAACTGTCCAAAATCTTTATCTGGCGTAACCATAAACACCTTATAATCTTCTTTTTCCGCTTGCTTAGCAAGTGTGCCAATAATATCATCTGCTTCCCAACCGTCTAAAACCACCACGGGAATGTGCATGGCTTTTAAAATATCTTGAATATATGGAATCGCAATACGGATAGCATCAGGGGTTTCGTGCCGATTGGCTTTGTATGCCGGAAAAAGTTCAGTACGTTCTACACTTCCCCCTTTATCAAAACAAACTGCTAAATGATCTGGTTTTTCTCTTTTAATTACATCTAAAAGAGAATTCATAAAGCCCATTATGGCAGAAGTATCCATGCCTTTAGAGTTTATTCTAGGGTTTTTTATTAAGGCGTAATACCCTCGAAATATTAACGCATACGCATCGAGTAAAAAAAGTCTTTTTTGATCTGGCATTTTATTTTTTATTCAAGAAATTCAAAACTACGAAGTTTATCTAGTTTAATTTTATGGGACTCAAAAATAGTTAAAACTATGCACTTTGTTTCATCTAAATATAACTTTATAGGCAATTTATTTTCAGAAGCAGTTGTATGGTTGAATTCTTTAAACTCTAGCACTGCGTAATGATTCTGCTCACTGCTTTGGCGTATTCCTCAACTTTATTAAGGTTTCAAAAGCGATTATAGATAAGCCTAAGTTTTCTGCGTCTCAATTATAGTTGAAACCACCTACCTTACTGCATTTAACTTTTAAAAATATTTTAAGACTAAGCAGCTTTAAGTGCTGGTGTTTAGATTTCCAATTTCGAAAATTCGAAAATTTTCAAATTTTATTTCTTCAGTCAATTGTCACTGCCTACTTTTTATGTTTGTAATGGCATTTCATTCAAATTTAAAAACCTTCAGTACTATGTTTAAAATGGTTCAGTTATTTCTTCGTTGTTCCATATTATTATCTTCCTTACTTTAGAGCTCTAAATATGAGAATATGATAGTAGAAGTTTGTGCTAATTCTTTAGAGTCGGCACTAAATGCTCAAAAAGCAGGAGCAGATAGAATAGAACTTTGCGCGGAATTGGGTGTTGGCGGGATAACCCCTTCTTACGGATTATTAAAAAGTGTTAAAGAACAAGTAACAATTCCTATTCATGTTTTAATTCGGCCTAGAAGTGGTGATTTTACTTATGATAAAGCCGAATTTGAAAGTATGCTTCACGATATACAACTTTGCGTTGATTTGGGTTTTGATGGGATTGTATCAGGGGTTTTAGAGCAAGATCTTACTTTAGATATAAAACGGACTGAGCAATTAAAAAAAGCGTCAAAAGGCTTAAAATTTACCTTTCACAGGGCTTTTGATTGGGTGAAAAATCCTTTTTTAACTATGGAAAAGTTAGAAGAAATAGGCGTGGATTATATTTTAACTTCTGGACAGCAACAAAAAGCTTTGGAAGGGATTCATTTGTTGGCGCAGTTGAATGAACAAGCATCTACTTGTATTATAATGCCTGGTAGTGGAATTAGCGCAGCTAATGTAACATCATTTAAAGAGAAAAATTTCAAGGCTATACATTTGTCAGGTACTAAATTTTTTCCAAAAAATGCTAATTTAGAACGATTACCTATGAGCTCTTTGCATTTTTTTCAAGAAGATAAAAAAATAATATCTGATCCTGATACTTTATTAGCAGTCGTGAACAGGGTTAAATAAAACTCAAATGAAGCAAGTCTTTTGTGAAATACAAATACCTTTGTTTAAAAAGTAAATGCTACGCTGGATTATTTTTATTATTCTTTATTTGGCTTTAGGGGTTTATGTCTTACAGGCACTAAAAACAGCTACTCGTTATCCTTGGGTATATTATACCTATATGGCCTTATTCTTTTTAGTTTTAGGAAATTTTATCTATCAATTTACTTTCGGTGCCGCTGATGGAAGAGTTTTAAGTATTGCTAAGAGTTATGCTTTTGGTTTCTTATTGACCGTCTTAACTTTTAATCTGATTACCGTGGTTTTTTTATTTTCAGAAGATATTTTCAGATTTTTATCAGGTGCTTATCAAAAGCTCTTTGGCATTGATAAAACATTTACTTTTCCAGAACGCAGACGCTTTTTGAGTATAGTTGCATTAGGGATAGCGGCTGTACCCTTTGGGGCTTTGCTATTTGGGATGTACAAAGGCAAATACAATTTTAAGGTGTTGAAATATTCTTTAGAGTTCAATGATTTACCCGATGCCTTTGACGGGTATCAAATCACACAAATCTCCGATGTACATAGCGGTAGTTTCGATAATAGAGAGAAAATTGAATATGCCATTGATTTGGTCAACAAGCAAAAAAGTGATGTGCTCTTTTTTACAGGCGACATGGTTAACAATAAATCAGAAGAAATGCTCCCTTGGAAAGATTTATTCTCTACCCTTGAGGCTAAAGATGGTAAATTTTCTGTTTTAGGAAATCATGATTATGGTGATTATATAGATTGGAATTCTGAGGAAGAGAAACAGCAAAATTTAAAAGATTTAAAAAAATTACAAAAAGAAATTGGTTTTGATTTGCTTTTAAATGACAGTCGATACCTTAAAAAAGGAAACGATAAAATAGCGATTGTAGGTGTTGAAAACTGGGGTAGAGGTGGTTTTAAAAAAGCGGGAGATTTAAAAAAAGCGGTTGAAAAGATTGATAAAAATGATTTCAAAATATTGCTCAGCCATGATCCTAGCCACTGGGAAGATGTGGTGCTTCATGATTATGACCATTATCATTTAACCCTAAGCGGACATACACATGGCATGCAATTTGGGATAGAGATACCAGGTTGGATAAAGTGGAGCCCTGCAAAATGGCGTTATACCTATTGGGCTGGAGTTTATAAAGAGCTCGGACAATATATCAATGTAAACAGAGGTTTTGGATTTTTAGGCTATCCCGGACGCGTTGGAATATGGCCAGAAATAACCGTGATTACCTTAAAGAAAAAGAATTTAGGCTAGGTTTTTAAGATAAATAGTTACAAAAAAAGTTTATCAATTTATTTTTTGACATTTTTTCATACATTTGGAGAATGAATATAAACATGCTGGTATGTCTAAATTTGGCGAACTAATAGATTCTAAGCATCCAGTATTGCTGGATTTTTATGCGGAATGGAACGAACAGTCCACCGCAATGCATGCTGTGCTGCGAGATGTAGCTGCAGCTTTAGGCGATAAATGCAAAGTAATTAAGATTGATGTTGATAAGAATAAAGAACTCTCACAAGCATTGAGAGTGAAAGGTTTGCCTACTTTAATAATTTACCAAAATGGTGAAATGGTTTGGAGGCAAAGTGGCGAACAAGATGCCAATACCCTAATCGGTATTCTCAACGAATACATATAATAACATAAAAAAAACCGAGATGAAAATCTCGGTTTTTTTATGCTTTGTTTGTTATTCTTGAAGAATTGGAACAGAGTCCAATTCTTCTTGGATGGTAGTATTATCAATTGCAGTAGAATCTGGCAAGTCTCGATTACCTACAGGTGCATTATCACGAAGTAGAGAATCGTTGCCGCTATCTACAAATCGGCTAAACTTGTCAATATATCCATTGAAGATGAGCGTTTCTTTTTCTGCAATCTTCTTATCTCCATTTCTGATAACAATATCAATATTTCTATTATAGGCTTCCATATCAGAGATAATATCATCTAGTTTTTCATACTGCTCATCTAATGGCATGCTCGCATAATAGTTCAACCTTTCTTGGTATATTGTTTTTAACTGGTTGAATAATTCACGAGCTTTTTTGGTTTCGCCTACCTTATAATAACCATCTACAAAAGGTTCTACAAAAGCATGGTATTCAAAATATTCAACGGGCATGTTAATCATGGCAATGTCAATCATTTCCTTTGCTTTATCAATCTTATTTTCATTGAGGAGTTGTTCTACTAGACGCGCAATATTGCCTCGAAAAGATAAACCTTGAATTCTGGTTTGCGTGTCGTGGTAAATCTCGGAACTTCCTGAATTACCCCAATCCCATTTTTTGACAATATCATACATTAAATCGCTATCAATGCGACCCATTTCATAAGAACGCTTATCGAAATCGGTTTTAATAGGTACTAATTTATACACCAGACCATCTAACTGTAAATAATCTTTCATCCAAATATATTCCCCATCATCAAAACTTCCTCCGGAGAAATAAATAGGTCTTTCCCAATCGTTATTGGCAATAATATCGAGCATTAAAAGTCTGTTTTTTGGCAACGCACTTTTAGGTAAGTCAATATCAATATAATCAACAATTAGTGCCGAATCTTTTTCTTTCACCAAACCGCTTTTTAAAACATTCTCCTTATTTACAGGAATACGTATTTTGTTGGTAGGATAAAAAACAAGATCCAAGGTGTTTTCTGGATATTGACTAATATCAACATCTTCTGATGCCGATAAAACACTTCGCAATTTGGTTCTAGGTTCATCACTAGCTATCCAATCCATAAAAGCTTTGATTTCCCAACGAGATTCGGATAAATTTCTGTTGTATAGTTCATCTACATTTTGATAATAAACCACATCCCTAGAACCCTGCCTGTATTTAAAATGCGTAAGTTGCGAGGGTATTGCCTCACTTGTATATGCTTTCTTTTTCATTTGGTCAATATACCAATCAGTTTGAAAAAGACTGCTATTAATAACGCGTACATCTGTTCGGTAGCCCTCTATTTCTTGCGCAAACCAAAGGGGAAAGGTATCGTTATCTCCAATCGTGAAAAGTATAGCACCAACATTTTCTTGTGTAGACCCTAAATAAGCTTTTGCAGTACTTTGGGCTGTAAATCGGTTAGATCTGTCGTGATCATCCCAATTTTCATAAGCCATTAAAAACGGCACTGCTAGCAAACAAACTACCGTAATTACGGGTGCTAGAATTTTAGGGGGCACTATTTTTTTAAATGCATCAAATATGCCATAAACGCCAAGACCAATCCAAATGGCAAATATATAGAAGGCGCCTACCAAAGAATAATCGCGTTCTCTAGGTTGAAAAATTCCAGGGTTGGTGTAAAACTGAATGGCAAGTCCTGTAAATAAAAAGAATATAAATAGTACCCAAAACTGTTTTGGGTTTTTCCCAATTTGATAGAAAATGCCGATAATACCTAATAACAAAGGTAAAAAATAATATACATTTCTGCCTTTATTGTTTAAGACTTCGGCGGGTAAGTTGTCTTGACTTCCAAGTCTTGCGCTATCAATAAAATTAATACCACTTAACCAATTACCATTCTCATCATATCGGCCTTGTTTGTCATTTTGTTTGCCCGTGAAATTCCACATAAAATAGCGCCAAAACATATAGCCAAACTGGAATTCGAACATGTATTCAACATTTTGCCATAACGTGGGTGGCTCAACTTCTAAATATTCACTAAATCTATTTAAAAATTGGATGTATTCTGTTTCGCCCACTTCGCCTTTGGCAAAACCAGTCTTTAATTGTGCTACGGCATTTTTTAGTTCTTCATTATTGGTCTTTAGTTTAAATTCTGGAACACCAAAATAACGAACGTAGTTTTCTATATTTTGTTCACTCCACATTCTAGGTAGCAAGCCGATATGTTTTTTATTAGGGCCTTGAGTTGCATTTTTATATTTATTTGCGATGATGTATTTGCCTGCAATTTCATCTCTTTCGTATTTAGGTTTGTCATCTTTTTCTTCGCCTGCTCCTGCAAAAGCATTGGTGTAATAAGCACCATAAAAGGGGCTGTCAACTCCTGGGTATTGCTCTCTATTGTAATATGCCAATAAAGAACGCGCATCTGAAGGGTCGTTTTCATTGATAACCACATCGGCATTTGCTCTTATGGGAAGCATCAACCATGAAGAAAATCCTAAAAACAAAAACACCAAACATAATACTATGGTATTGGCTGTTGTATAATTGTATTTTCTGGTATAGTTCAGTCCAACATAAAATACAGCGATAAAAATAAGTCCCATTATTATAGAACCAGAATTAAAAGGCAATCCTATGGTATTGATAAAAAATACTTCGCTCCATCCAAAAGCCACCAAAACATAGGTTAAAGAAAACTTATAAACGAGCATCAAAATAGCCACCACAGAGACATTGGCAATCAAAAAGTTTTTTATGGTGGTGGTTTTGTATTTTTTAAAGTAATATAACAATCCGATAGATGGTATGGCTAAAAAACCCATAAACTGAATCCCGAAAGTTAAGCCGACTACAAAAGATATTAATACCAGCCATTTATTTCCACGTGGGGAATCACTACTATCTACCCATTTTAAGCCCATCCAAAGCAATAAAGCCATGATAAAACTAGCCATGGAATATACTTCGGTTTCCACAGCATTAAACCAAAAACTATCAGAAAAAGTAAAAGCTAAGGAACCTACTATGGCACTGCCAAAAATTGCAATAGCTTTGCTATTGGTAATGATTTCTTCATCGCCAATTATTTTTTTGGTAAGATTGGTAATGGTCCAGAACATAAAAAGAATGGTAAAGGCGCTAGACACTACAGAAACATAGTTGACCATCAAAGCTACTTTTGAGGTATTGCCAAAGGCAAACATCGAGAAAAAAGCACCAATCATTTGTAAAAGTGGTGCTCCTGGAGGGTGACCTACTTGCAGTTTGGCAGAGGTAGCAATATATTCTCCAGCATCCCAAAAACTACCAGTTGGTTCAACGGTAATTCCATAAGTAATTAGGGCAATAAAAAAAACTAACCACCCTAAAATGGAATCCCATTTTTCAAAATTCTTAGAAAACATCTATGTTTTATTTTAACAATCACGGCGAATTTACTAATTAAAATAGATATGATCTTCATTTTTTTATAAACCTTTAATACGAGTCGGTTTTATTAGGCATACTTAATTTTGAATAGGAATGCAGCATTTCATTGAAAATAGCTAATTGAATTAATCTTGCTTTTTCAGAATATTATTTGAGCGCGTGGCACTAAATTTGTTGCTAATTGCTACTGTTTTTTATTTTAAAATAGGTTGTCTAATCTCAACTTATTTTATTTTTTAATTATTAGCTCTAAATGTTTGCGGATATCAAACTTTGTTATAAATTTGCACCGCTTTTAGAGGTAATGGTCCATGGTGTAATGGTAACACTCCGGTTTTTGGTACCGTCATTCAAGGTTCGAGTCCTTGTGGACCAACACAAATTTAAGAAGTCCCTGCCTTCAGTGTAGGGATTTTGTTTTTAAAACTATTTTTTGTTTTACTTGTAAAGTCTACGCATTAATATATATAAGTTTTATAGAATAAAGTTGTATATTTGCACTGCTTAAATGACAAATAGTATATACGAGGGGACAATTTGTCCCCTCTTTTATTACTTAATTTTATGTTTAAAGAGAAGGTATTTGCTTTATTAGAAGCTGGTTTAAAAGAAAATGATTCTATTTTTTTAATAGATTTTAAAATAAGTCCAGATCAAAAAATCACCATTACTTTAGATGGGGATAATGGTGTAACGGTGAATGATTGTATTGCAATAAGTAGGGCTATTGAGCATAATTTGGATAGAGAAGAAGAAGATTTTTCTTTAGAAGTGGCGTCAGTAGGCGCTACAACTCCGATGATTATGCCGCGACAATATAAAAAGAATATTGGCAGAGAATTGGAAGTCAAGACTCAAGAAGCTAAATTTGAAGGATTATTAACTGATATAAATAATCAGGGAATTACTTTGGAATGGGAATCCAGAGAACCTAAACCAGTAGGTAAAGGTAAAATTACAGTTCAGAAAACACAATTTTTTGATTTTTCTGAAATTCAAGAAGCAAAAGTTATTATAAAATTTTAATTGTAATTCAACATGGAAAATATTGCGCTGATCGAATCTTTTTCGGAATTTAAAGACGATAAGTACATTGACAGGGTAACGCTTATGGCGATTTTAGAAGACGTTTTTAGAAACGCTCTAAAGAAAAAATTTGGGTCTGATGATAATTTTGATATCATTATAAATCCAGATAAAGGAGATTTAGAAATTTGGCGAAACCGCATCGTTGTTGAAGACGGACTAGTAGAGGAGCCAAACGAGGAAATTTCTTTGAGTGAGGCACGCAAAATTGAGCCAGATTTTGAGGTTGGTGAAGATGTTTCGGAAGAAGTAAAACTAATACAATTAGGGAGAAGAGCTATTCTAGCTTTGCGTCAAAATTTAATTTCTAAAATCCATGAGCATGATAATACCAATATCTATAAGCAATTTAAAGACTTAGAAGGTGAAATTTATACGGCAGAAGTTCATCATATTCGTCATAAAGTAGTTATTTTATTGGATGATGAAGGTAATGAAATCATCATGCCAAAAGAAAAGCAGATACCTTCTGATTTCTTCAGAAAAGGAGATAATGTTCGCGGCATTATTGAAAGTGTTGAGTTAAAAGGTAACAAACCTATCATTATCATGTCGAGAACAGCACCGGCATTTTTAGAGCAATTATTTTTTCAAGAAATACCTGAAGTCTTTGATGGTTTAATTACTGTTAAAAAAGTAGTACGTATTCCAGGAGAAAAGGCGAAAGTCGCGGTGGATTCTTATGATGATCGTATAGACCCAGTTGGTGCTTGCGTTGGAATGAAAGGTTCTCGTATTCACGGTATCGTTAGAGAATTAGGAAATGAAAATATCGATGTAATTAATTGGACGAGTAACCCGCAGTTATTGGTTACCAGAGCATTAAGTCCTGCGCGTGTATCCTCGGTGAAATTAGATGATGTAAAAATGACAGCCCAAGTGTATTTGAGACCTGAAGAGGTGTCGAAAGCCATAGGAAGAGGTGGTCATAATATTAGATTAGCGGGTCAGTTAACAGGTTACGAAATAGATGTTTTCCGTGAAGGCGTAGAAGAAGATGTGGAATTAACCGAATTCTCTGATGAAATTGAAGGCTGGATTATTGAAGAATTCAAGAAAATAGGAATGGATACTGCTCGTAGCGTATTAGAGCAAGATATTGCCGATTTAGTCAAAAGAACAGATTTAGAAGAAGAGACAATTATAGAAGTTGTTCGAATCTTAAAAGAAGAATTAGCAGATTAAGCTATATATTAGCAAAAAATTTCAAGCATAGTAACAGGTATTTATGGCAGACGATGCAACAATAAGGCTTAATAAAGTCCTACGGGAACTAAATATTTCACTCGATAGAGCGGTTGATTTTTTGGGTTCCAAGGGACACGATGTGGATGCAAGGCCTACCACTAAAATTTCTAATGAGGTGTATCAAGTGTTGTTGGATGGTTTCCAAACAGACATGAGTAAAAAGGTGGCATCTAAAGAAGTTGGTGAAGAAAAAAGGAAAGAAAAAGAAGCGATAAGGCAACAACTCGAGCAAGAGCAAGAGGATAGAAGAGTTGAAAGAGAAAAACGAATTGCTTCGGAACAAGTTATTAGAGGTAAAGCTGAAATTTCAGGTCCCAAAACTGTAAGGAAAATTGATTTAGAACCCAAAAAAGCTAAAGAAATTGTCGTGCCTCAACAAACTGAGGAAGTAGAGAAGCCTGCTAAAAAGGTAGTTGCGGATGCGCCCAAAGTTGAGGTGGTTAAAGCTTCTTCTGAAAAACCGAAATTTAAAGTGGTCGATAAAATTGTTTTATCGCCTGCTAAGCCTAAAGAAGTAGAAAAGAAAAAAGAGGTAGAAAAGCCTATTGTAAAAGTAGAAGTAGCTGCATCAAAAGAAAAGGAAATAGAAAAAGCTAGCCCTTTAGTCAATACAGAAGAAAAACCATCTGAGTCCGAAACCTTAACTACACAGTACAAAAAGTTAACAGGCCCCAAAATAATGGGTGACAAAATAGATCTTTCTAAATTTGACAAACCAAAGAAAAAGAAAGAAAATCCTAAGGCTGGTGTGGAGTCTTCTGCTGATAAAAAGAAACGCAGAAGAAGAATCGTTAGCAATAATACTACGCCTAGTACGCCAAGTACGCCAGGGAATAATTTAGGACCAAGAGGAACTAATAGGCCTCCAAATCCAGCGTTTAAAAAAGGGCCTTTTACGCCACAACAGCGTTTTAATCCTGTTGCTAAAGTAGAACCTACTGAAGAAGACGTGCAAAAGCAGGTTAGAGAAACCTTAGAAAAATTACAAGGTAAATCTAAAAAAGGAAAAGGTGCTAAATACAGAAGAGATAAAAGAGATAGTCACCGTCAGCAAACAGAAAAAGATCTTGAACAACAAGAACTTGATAGTAAAATCTTAAAAGTAACCGAGTTTGTAACTGCTAATGAAGTAGCCACAATGATGGATATACCAACGACTAAGATTATTTCGGCATGTATGTCATTAGGCATCATGGTAACCATGAATCAGCGATTGGATGCAGAAACAATATCTATTGTTGCAGAAGAATTTGGATATGAAGTAGAATTTGTTTCGGCTGATATTGAAGAAGCTATTGAAGTAAAAGCTGATGCTGCTGAAGATTTAAAAGAGCGTGCGCCAATCGTTACAGTGATGGGACACGTAGATCATGGTAAAACCTCTTTACTAGATTATATTAGAAAAGAGAATGTAATTGCTGGAGAAAGTGGTGGTATTACACAGCATATTGGTGCTTATGGCGTTACTTTAGATAACGATCAAAAAATAGCTTTTTTAGACACTCCTGGTCACGAAGCTTTTACGGCTATGCGTGCTCGTGGAGCACAAGTAACGGATATTGCAATTATTGTAGTGGCGGCAGATGATGCCATCATGCCTCAAACGAAGGAAGCTATCAGTCACGCTCAGGCAGCTGGTGTTCCTATAGTTTTTGCAATAAATAAAATTGATAAGCCAACCGCTAATGTTGATAAGATTAAAGAAGGTTTAGCTCAAATGAATTTATTGGTAGAAGATTGGGGTGGAAAAATTCAATCTCAAGATATTTCTGCTAAAACTGGGGAAGGTGTAAAAGAGTTGTTAGAAAAAGTTTTACTAGAAGCCGAGCTTCTAGAGCTAAAAGCAAATCCAGATAAATTGGCAACAGGTACTGTTGTTGAAGCATTTTTAGGTAAGGGTAGAGGATATGTTTCTACTGTTTTAGTACAAGCAGGTACTTTGAAAATTGGAGATTACGTTTTAGCTGGTACATGCAGTGGTAAAATTAAAGCCATGCAAGATGAGCGCGGTAATATTGTTAAAATTGCTGGACCTTCAACGCCAATATCTATTTTAGGATTAGATGGAGCGCCACAAGCTGGTGATAAATTTAATGTACTTCAAGACGAACGTGAGGCAAAACAAATCGCAGCGAAAAGAGGGCAGTTATTACGTGAGCAATCGGTAAGAACACAACGACATATTACGCTTGATGAAATTGGAAGGCGTATCGCATTAGGCGACTTTAAAGAGTTAAATATTATACTTAAGGGTGATGTGGATGGTTCGGTAGAGGCATTGACAGACTCGTTCCAGAAATTATCTACTCCTGAAATTCAGGTAAACATAATTCATAAGGCAGTAGGACCTATAACGGAGTCTGATGTATTATTAGCGTCTGCTTCAGATGCTATCATTATTGGCTTTAATGTGAGGCCTACGGGTAACGCCAGAACTATTGCGGATAATGAAGAGATAGACATCAGAATGTATTCTATTATTTATGATGCCATTAACGATTTAAAAGATGCGATGGAAGGAATGCTTTCTCCTGAAATTAAGGAAGAAATCACAGGAACAGCGGAAATTCGAGAAACGTTTAAAATTTCTAAGATTGGTACTATTGCAGGTTGTATGGTAACGAGTGGAAAAATATTAAGAAATTCCGGAATTCGTTTAATTCGTGATGGGGTTGTACTTTACACAGGTGAATTGTCTTCATTAAAACGTTTTAAAGACGATGTTAAGGAAGTATCTAAAGGGTATGATTGCGGAATTCAAATTAAGAATTATAACGATATTAGAGAGTTAGATATCGTGGAAGGTTTCCAAGAGGTAGCCGTGAAGAAAAAGTTAAAGTAAGGTAGTTTATATGATCTAAAAAAGGGAGCCAAATGGCTCCCTTTTTTTATGAATTAAATGCTGATTTCTATATTTACTTTTTAAAAATAGTCAAAAAGATTTAAAGATTTTTAGTGAGTAATTTTTCTATTTTTTTTAAAAGATAAATTTCTATTTGGGAGCAATAATAATAGCAGCAGGATATTTTATTCTTACTTCATTATACTTTCTTTGGGCTTCTAAGGCTGATTTTATATCGGTTATTCTTACCCGGTAATCAATATCTATATGAACAATTTTAACCTTCCAACCAGGAAAATCTACCTCAAAATCGGTTTTTTTCTGGTTAGCTAAATGGAACAAACCGTTAAAGATTTGAATTTGGTACTCTGCCACATCTTCATCGAACGACTTGTAAATTTCCACTAATTTCGAAATTTTTTCATCCTGTTGCAAGCTAATTTTGCCTTCTTGACCAGAGCAAAAGAAACTGAATAAGGTAAAAATCAATACGTTAATAGTATTTTTCATTTGAGCTATTTTTTTTAAATGAATGCAAATTACAAAAGTAATTTTTTAACACTTACGCGAAAGCCATCTTTTTTATTTAGAATCTATATAAATTATAAATTATCGATAACTTAACATTTTTCAGATAAAGTCTATGTCGTATTTTTGCACTCGATTTCTGAATGTATTTTTACTTTTAGTAATGGAGACTAAAAGAATCATTCCAAGAAATATATAGAAACAATTTAAATATGAAAAAGGTTACGTACCGCAATCAATTTTCTAAAGTTTTAGGGCTCAGTTTGTTAATAAGTTTGTTGTTTTCAACAATTCTTTTTTCTCAAGACGAACCTGCTTCTTCTGCTGATCCTGTAAAAGGTAAATCCTTATTTAATCAAAACTGTGCTGCTTGCCATGCTTTAAATAAAAAGATGACGGGTCCTGCTCTTGCCAATGTCCAAGAAAGATTAATGGCAGATGAGGGTTTAGATATGGAGTGGATGTACGCTTGGATTAAAAACAGTGCTGGTCTGATAGCTTCGGGCGATACTTATGCAAATAAGATTTACAATGAGTATAACCAAGCTGCGATGACGGCTTTTCCTACGCTTTCTAATCAAGATATTGATAATATTTTAGCTTACACCGCTGCGCCACCAACAGTTGCTGTAGTAGCTGTTGCTGATGCTGTGCCAGGTGCAACTTCCTCAGGAGGCGTGTCGAACGAAGTTGTTTTGGGGGCTTTAATCTTAGTTTTTGCCCTTTTGGTGATGATGTTGTTCATGGTGAATGCCACCCTGAGACGAATTGCTGAAGCTAGTGGAGTTGTGCTCGAAAAGCAAGCTGCTCAAAAAAGAACACCTATTTGGAAAGCATTTGCCCAAAATCAATTTTTGGTTTTAGTAACCGTAATTTTCTTTCTTTTAGGTAGTGCATACTTTGCTTACGGTTGGATGATGCAGGTTGGCGTAGATCAAGGTTATGCGCCAATACAACCTATACATTATTCACACAAGATACATGCTGGAGAAAATAAAATTGATTGTCAATATTGCCATTCCTCTGCTCGGGTTTCTAAACACTCAGGAATACCCTCCTTGAATGTGTGTATGAATTGTCATAAATCAATTTATGAATATAAAGGAAATCCAGAAGGCCCTACTCAAGAAGATTTGGCAAATGGATATACCAATGATTTTTATACTGCTGAGATTAAAAAGTTATACAAAGCAGTTGGGTGGGATGAAGAGAACCAAAAATATACGGGCGAAACAGAGCCAGTGGAATGGGTCAGGATTCATAACCTTCCAGATTTGGCTTATTTTAATCACTCTCAACACGTTGACGTAGGTGGTATTGAATGTCAAACTTGTCACGGTCCTGTAGAGGAAATGGAGATCATGTATCAATATTCTCCTTTAACTATGGGTTGGTGTATTGACTGCCATAGACAAACAAATGTCAAGGTAGAAGGCAATGAGTATTACGATAAAATCCATACAGAGCTTTCAAAAAAATACGGGGTAGAAAACCTTACAGCCGCCCAAATGGGAGGTTTAGAATGTGGTAAGTGTCACTATTAAAAATTTAATAAGAAGATAATTTTAGAGATATACGTATGGCATCAAACAAAAGATATTGGAAGAGTGAAGCGGAGTTAAATCCTAACGATTCCATTGTTGAGGCGCTAAGAAATAACGAGTTTGTTCAAGATATTCCTGTAGATGAATTTTTGGGAGATAAAGAAAAGTTAGCTTCTTCATCGACAAATAGAAGAGATTTCTTGAAATATGTTGGTTTTAGTACGGCGGCAGCAACTTTAGCAGCTTGCGAAGGACCAGTAATAAAATCTATTCCTTATGTTGTGCAACCAGAATTCATTATACCAGGTGTTGCAAATTTCTATGCTACCACCATAGCAAATGGTTTTGATTTTACGAGTGTATTGGTTAAGACCAGAGAAGGAAGGCCAATAAATATACAGAATAACACGGACGCCAAAGTAAATGGTGGCGCAAATGCAAGAGTAAACGCATCTGTATTAGGTTTGTACGATAGTACTCGTTTACAAGGTCCATTGCAAAATGGTGAAGCTATTGGTTGGAGCGAATTAGACACCGCTGTTATGAATGGCTTAAATGCTGCTAAAAATTCAGGAAAACAAATTGCATTATTGACGCAAACATACGCTAGTCCCTCTACAACAAGATTGATAAAGGAATTTAAAGAAGCTTACGGAAATGTTAATCATGTTACTTATGATGCCATTTCAGAAGATGCTGCTTTAAGTGCTTTTGAAGCAAAATACGGAGAAAGAGCTTTAGCGGATTATAATTTTGCGAAAGCAGAAGTGATTGTCTCTTTTGGTGCAGATTTTTTAGGAGATTGGCAAGGTGGTGGTTTTGATTCTGGATACTCAAAAGGTCGTGTACCTCAAAAAGGAAAAATGTCTAGACATATTCAGTTTGAAGCAAATATGTCATTAACTGGTGCCAATGCAGATAAAAGAATACCAGTAAAGCCTAGCGAACAAAAAGTGGCGCTAGCTAAATTATACGCCAAATTAAACAACACCACTGTTGGTGGAGCTTTAAGTGATACTGCGTCGAAAGCAGTGGATGCTGCTGCTGCTCAAATTCTTAAATCAGGAACTGGTGCTGTTGTAGTAACAGGATTAGATGATGTGAATGCACAGACAGTTGTTTTAGCAATCAACGAACAAATAAAGAGTGCGGCTTTTAGTGCTCAAGCTCCCAAATATACAAGACAAGGTAATGTAAAATCAGTAAATGCTTTAGTGGCTGATATGAAAGCTGGTCGAATAGGTGTATTACTTATCGATGGTATAAATCCTGTTTACTCTTTACCTAATGCTCCAGAATTTGTAGAAGGACTTAAAAATGTTGGTTTGTCTGTGAGTTTTTCAACCAATACTAATGAAACCACTGTAGCTTCTCAATTTGTTGGAGCTAGTTCACATTTCTTAGAGTCTTGGGGTGATGTTCAAATGAAAAAAGGACATTACGCATTGATGCAACCCACCATAAAAGAATTGTTTGATACACGTCAATTTCAATCTTCACTATTAAATTGGTTAGGAAGTGATAAAACATATTACGATTATATTCAAGAAACTTGGACATCTTCTATTCTAGGAGAAACCGATTGGAATAAGGCATTGCACGATGGTGTGTTTGCTGTTTCCAATTCTATTTTAGGTGATTTTGTAGAAAATACAAACACAGCATTGGCGACAGTAGCCGAATCCATAACAGAAGAAGCAAAGGTAGTTCCTTTGGCTTCTGCTATTCGTGACTTAGCGAATGCTTCAGTAGCTGAAATGGAATTAACCCTATATTCTAAAGTAGGTATGGGTGATGGTCAAATGGCTAATAACCCTTGGTTGCAAGAGTTTCCAGATCCCATTACTCGGGTTTCATGGGATAATTATGTTACCGTTTCTAAGGCAGATGCTGCAAAATTAGACCTTGTCAACGAGCACGTAGCTAATGGAGGTCTAGATGGTAGTTATGCAAAAGTCACTGTAAATGGAGTCGTTGTTGATAATGTGCCAGTAATCATTCAACCAGGTCAGGCTGTTGGTACTATTGGCTTATCTTTTGGATATGGCAAAGTAGAAGGCATGAAATCTGAAATGCAAACAGGCGTTAATGCGTATCCTTTGTATCAGAATTTCTCTAGTACTCAATCGGTATCCATAGAAAAATCTGTAGGCACTCATGAATTTGCTTGCGTTCAGTTGCAAAAGACATTAATGGGAAGAGAAGATATTATCAAGGAAACTACCCTTGAAATATTTAACACTAAAGAAGCTGGAGAGTGGAATAAAAAGCCTGTAGTTTCTTTAGACCACCAAGAGGTTCCAGCTTCATCGGTAGATTTATGGGAAAGCTTCGATCGTTCTATCGGACATCATTTTAACCTGTCCATAGATTTAAATTCGTGTACAGGATGTGGGGCTTGCGTTATTGCTTGTCACGCTGAAAATAATGTACCAGTTGTAGGGAAACAAGAAATTCGTTTATCCAGAGATATGCACTGGCTGCGTATCGATAGATATTATTCTTCGGAAGATACTTTTAAAGAAGATATTATTAAGAATGATGAATTTGATGGACTTATTGGTGATAAAGGTTCGTTGGGTGGGTTTGCGGAATTAGAAGATCCTTCTGCAAATCCTCAGGTAGCTTTTCAGCCTGTAATGTGTCAGCACTGTAACCATGCACCTTGTGAAACTGTTTGTCCAGTTGCCGCAACTACGCATAGCCGTCAAGGTCAAAACCATATGGCTTACAACCGTTGTGTGGGAACTAGATATTGTGCCAATAACTGCCCTTATAAAGTACGTAGATTTAACTGGTTCTTGTACAATAACAATGATGAGTTCGATTATCACATGAATAATGACTTAGGTAAAATGGTCATCAATCCTGATGTTACGGTTCGTTCAAGAGGGGTTATGGAAAAATGTTCCATGTGTATTCAAAAAACACAAAAAACCATTCTAGATGCCAAGCGTGATGGTCGTGTAGTTAAAGAAGGCGAGTTTGAAACAGCATGTTCTTCGGCTTGTAATAATGGCGCGATGGTTTTCGGAGATATCAATGAAAAGGAGAGTAAAATTGTTGAGTTAAAAGAAAGCAACCGTATGTATCACTTGTTAGAGTATGTGGGCACAAAGCCAAATGTATTTTATCATGTAAAAGTTAGAAACACGGAAGAAGCATAAAAAATTATAAAGATCAACGTAACTATACTATAAAATATGGCGTCGCATTACGAAGCTTCTATTAGAAAACCTTTAGTACTTGGAAATAAGAGCTACCACGATATCTCTGTGGATATTGCTCGTCCAGTAGAGGGCAAAGCTAATAAACAATGGTGGATTGTATTTTCCATCGCATTGGTAGCATTCCTTTGGGGTGTTGGGTGTATAATTTATACGATATCAACAGGTATTGGTACTTGGGGATTAAACAAAACAGTAGGTTGGGCTTGGGATATTACCAATTTCGTTTGGTGGGTAGGTATCGGCCACGCAGGAACGCTTATTTCTGCAGTGCTTTTATTATTCCGTCAAAAATGGAGAATGGCCATTAACCGTTCTGCAGAGGCGATGACCATTTTCTCAGTAGTACAAGCGGGTTTATTTCCAATCATTCACATGGGTCGTCCTTGGTTAGCGTATTGGGTATTGCCAATTCCTAACCAATTTGGATCGCTATGGGTAAACTTTAACTCTCCATTACTTTGGGATGTTTTTGCGATATCAACTTATTTATCGGTTTCTTTAGTTTTTTGGTGGACTGGATTATTGCCTGATTTTGCGATGATCAGAGATAGAGCTGTAAAGCCATTCCAAAAGAAGATATATGGTTTATTGAGTTTTGGATGGTCGGGTAGGGCTAAAGATTGGCAACGTTTTGAAGAGGTATCTTTGGTTTTAGCTGGTTTGGCCACACCCTTAGTACTTTCGGTACACACCATTGTATCTTTTGACTTTGCTACATCGGTAATTCCAGGATGGCATACGACTATTTTCCCGCCTTATTTTGTTGCTGGAGCGGTTTTCTCGGGATTTGCTATGGTGAATACCTTATTGATTATTATGCGGAAAGTGTGTAGCCTTGAAGATTATATTACAATACAGCATATTGAGTTAATGAATATAGTAATTATGTTAACTGGTTCTATTGTAGGTTGTGCCTATATTACAGAGTTGTTTATGGCATGGTATTCTGGAGTGGAATATGAGCAATACGCTTTCTTGAATAGAGCAACTGGGCCATATGCTTGGGCATATTGGGCTATGATGTCTTGTAACGTTTTTTCGCCACAATTTATGTGGTCAAAAAGGTTAAGAACAAGTATCATGTTTTCTTTTGCTATTTCAATTGTGGTGAATATAGGGATGTGGTTTGAGCGTTTTGTAATTATCGTAACCTCATTGCACCGTGATTATCTACCTTCGTCTTGGACAATGTTCTCTCCTACCTTTGTGGATATCGGGATTTTTATTGGTACAATTGGATTCTTTTTTGTTTTATTCTTACTCTATGCTAGAACATTTCCAGTAATTGCGCAGGCAGAAGTAAAATCGATTTTGAAATCTTCTGGTGAAAATTATAAAAAATTACGTGATGCAGGTTTGCCAGCATATGAGATTAAGAATACCCTAGGGAATAGAAATAAAATTGTTGAAGGAAATTCACTTCCAATTGATGCTGATAAAGATAAAGTATTCTCTTTGATAGGGACTCTTGGTGTTTTTGATGCTTCGAAAGAAGTCCCAGATGATTTAAAAATGATAAAGGGTATCGAACCTTTAATGGAAAAAACCTTAAACCAGATTGGGATATTTAAGTTTTCACAGGTGAGTAAAATGACTCAAAAAGATTATGATTTGTTAGATACGATAACAAGTTCTTTTCCTGGAAAGGCAGAAAGTGATGATTGGGCAGGTCAAGCTAAGATTTTAAATAACAATAAATAGATATGGCATCTAAAGTTATACATGCGTTTTATACAGATGACGATGTGCTAATGCACGCAGTTAAAAAGGTAAAAGAGGCGAAGCATCATATAGAAGAAATATACTGTCCTTTTCCAGTTCACGGACTAGACAAAGCAATGGGGCTCGCCCCAACAAGGTTAGCAATTACCTCATTTATGTATGGTTGTGTTGGTCTTATAGTAGCTGTAGTGATGATGAATTATATGATGATTGAAGATTGGCCAATGGACATTGGGGGTAAGCCTAGCTTTAGTTATATAGAGAATATGCCTGCTTTTGTGCCTATTATGTTTGAGTTAACTGTATTTTTTGCGGCTCACTTAATGGTAATTACTTTTTATATGAGAAGTAGATTATGGCCTTTTAAGCAAGCTGAAAACCCAGATAAAAGAACAACTGACGATCATTTTTTGATGGAAATTGAAATTAATAATAACGAAGATGAATTATTTCAATTATTGTCAGAAACGGGTGCAGTAGAAATCAATATTTCAGAAAAAGTAGTTCAAAAAGAGATATGAAGAGTTTAATAGAAATAATAGTATTTACTTTGGTTTTGATAAGCTTCGCGTCTTGTTCTGACAAGAATAGCAGAAATTATCAGTATATGCCAAATATGTATCAATCTGTAGGCTACGAAACCTATCAAAAGGTAGATTTTTTGCCCAATAATATGGAAGCTGGCTTACCAGCAGAAAATACCATTCCAAGGGGTCATATTCCTTATAAATATGCCGATGGTTTAGAAGGGAAAGAATTAGCAAGGTTACAAGCTAGTCCTTTAGATTCAATAATTGCTGAAGATAACCTAGCAGTAGGTGCAGAATTGTATACTGTTAATTGTGCAATATGTCATGGTAACAAGGGCGCTGGCAATGGTTATTTAGTAGAAAGAGAGAAAATATTAGGAGTGCCTAGTTATGCTGATGCCGGAAGAAATATTTCTGTAGGGAGCACCTACCACACCATTTATTATGGATTGAACTCCATGGGTTCTTATGCGAACCAGCTTAATGAAGAAGAGCGTTGGCAAGTGTCAGAGTATGTAATGAAATTAAAAGAAGAGTTAACAAAATAATACATAGATTTTAGATATGTACACTATTTCAAATAGATTAAGAATTGCTTCAATTGTTTTAATGGTCATTGGTACTATTGGAATTGGAATTGGTTTTGTAACCGCGCCGAGTTCTATCGCAGAAGCTAAGAATATGGTTTCCAGCTACGGAAGTGAGGATAGTGATGGTTCTTCAGAATTGACAACAGAAACACAAGCTGAAGCTCATGAGGCATCACATGATGAGCATTTATTGCATCAATTGCAAAACAGACCTTGGGCCGCGGTATATGTAGCTGCTTTCTTTTTCTTTATGATTTCCTTAGGTGTACTTGCTTTTTATGCCATACAAAGAGCGGCTCAAGCGGGTTGGTCACCAATATTATTTAGGGTTATGGAGGGCATTACGGCCTATTTGGTACCTGGCGGTATTATTATGATTATTTTATTAGCTACATCTGTTGCCCACATGAACCATTTATTTGTTTGGATGGATCCTGAGGTTGTAACACATGACGAAATAATTCAAAGCAAATCTGGTTACTTAAATGGTCCTTTCTTTTTGATTAGAGCAGTAATATTTTTAGGAGGTTGGATTTTATATCGAGAATATTCTAGAAAATTATCGCTAGCACAAGATGAGTCTAATGATAATTCAAATTTTGTAAAGAACTTTAGAGCGTCTGCTGGCTTTTTAGTATTCTATTTAATATCTGAGTCTATGATGTCCTGGGATTGGATTATGAGTGTTGACCCGCACTGGTTTAGTACTTTATTTGGTTGGTATATGTTTGCAAGTATGTTCGTATCTGGTATTACGGTTATTGCTATGGTTACAATTTATTTAAAGTCCAAAGGTTATTTACCAGATGTGAATAATAGCCATATTCATGATTTAGCCAAATTTATGTTTGGGATGAGCATATTTTGGACTTATTTATGGTTTTCACAATTTATGTTGATTTGGTACTCAAATATTCCTGAAGAAGTTACTTATTACGTAACAAGAATAACAGATTTTAAATTACCGTTCTTTGGTATGGTGGTGATGAACTTTATTTTCCCATTACTTTTATTAATGAATAGTGATTTTAAAAGAATTAATTGGTTCGTTGTCATGGCGGGTGTAGTCATTTTAGCAGGTCATTATTTAGATATTTTTATTGCGATTATGCCGGCAACTGTTGGTAATCAATGGTATATTGGGATTCCAGAAATTGGTGCCATTTTGTTTTTTGCTGGATTATTTATTTTATGGGTGTTTAGAGCAATTTCAAAAGTACCTTTGCAACCAAAACGCAATCCTTTTATTGAGGAAAGCAAACATTTTCATTATTAGTATAAAAAATAACATTAAATCAGACAATGACTGCATTTTTAATTATAGCTGTTTTAGTATTAGTCGCAATCGCTGTGTGGCAAATGACGAAAATATTTGAATTATCACAAATAGGAGTAAGCGATTCTCAAATTGCATCTGATAAAGATAATAAGTACAATGGATACTTGATGTTTGCCTTTTTAATCTTCATCTATGGGATTACCATTTTTAGTTTCTGGAAATATACTAAAGTGTTACTTCCTGCTGCATCTTCGGAGCATGGTGTAGATGTAGATAACCTGATGCTTTGGTCCATGGTTATCATTTTTATCGCACAAACTATAACTCAGTTTTTACTTTATTACTTTGCTTATAAATATAGAGGTGAAAAGGGTAAAAAAGCTTTGTTTTATGCTGATAATGATCGTTTGGAATTTATTTGGACTATTATTCCTGTGATTGTTTTAGCAGGTTTAATTTTATGGGGATTATATACTTGGACGAATATCATGGATATTAATGATGATGACGATCCATTAATAGTAGAGTTGTATGCGCAACAATTCAACTGGACTGCTAGGTATGGTGGGGGAGATAACGTATTAGGGGACGCTAATGTTCGTATGATAGATATAGATCGCGCCAATATTCTTGGTTTAGATGAAGCGGATCCTAACGCGACAGATGATATTATTGTGAAAGAATTATACCTTCCCGTTAATAGAAAGGTAAACTTTAAAATGCGTTCTCAAGATGTATTACACTCAGCTTACATGCCGCATTTTAGAGCACAAATGAACTGTGTTCCAGGTATGATCACGGAGTTTTCTTATACTCCAATTTATACAACAGAAGAAATGCGTCAGAAACCTGATATTATAGATAAGGTTAAAAGAACAAATACAATTCGTGCCGAAAGAGCGGCAAAAGGAGAAGATAATTCGGATCCTTGGGAGTTCGACTATATATTGCTATGTAATAAGATTTGCGGAAAATCACATTATAATATGCAAATGAAAATTATTGTGGTGACAGAAAAAGAATATAACGTTTGGATTTCCGAGCAGAAAACCTTCGGAAATATGATGTTAGCTTCTGCGGCACAATAAAAAGAAAGCTAAAAAAGAAAATTAATAAAAAAATTAGAATTAGATTATGTCAGCAACAGCACATGCACACCTTGATGATCATGCACATGACGATCATGGACATCATCACAAAGAAACTTTTGTCACAAAGTACATATTCAGTCAAGATCATAAAATGATTGCGAAACAGTATTTAATTACTGGTTTGATTATGGGCGCTATTGGGATTGGAATGTCTATTTTGTTCAGAATGCAATTAGCATGGCCAGGACAATCATTTCCTGTCTTTGAAGCGTTATTAGGAAAATGGGCCCCAGACGGGGTTATGGATGCTGATATTTATTTGGCATTAGTGACCATTCATGGAACTATCATGGTTTTCTTTGTATTAACTGCCGGTTTAAGCGGTACTTTTAGCAACCTACTAATTCCACTTCAAATTGGTGCCAGAGATATGGCATCAGGCTTTTTGAATATGGTTTCTTATTGGATGTTTTTTGTGTCTTCAGTAATCATGATAGGTTCACTTTTTATAGAAGCAGGGCCAGCCGCAGCAGGTTGGACGGTCTATCCACCCTTAAGCGCATTGCCTATGGCGCAACCAGGCTCTGGTTTAGGAATGACTTTATGGTTAACGTCAATGGCTATTTTTATTGCATCTTCTCTGATGGGTTCATTAAATTATATCGTAACGGTAATAAATCTAAGAACTAAGGGAATGTCGATGACAAGACTACCTTTGAGCATTTGGGCTTTCTTTATTACAGCTATTATCGGGGTAATTTCTTTCCCAGTTTTATTATCAGCAGCCTTATTGTTGATTATGGATAGAAGTTTTGGAACTTCATTTTTCTTATCTGATATTTTTATACAAGGAGAGGTTTTACATTACCAAGGAGGTTCTCCAGTATTATATGAACACTTATTTTGGTTCTTAGGACACCCCGAGGTATATATTGTTTTATTGCCAGCATTGGGTATAACCTCAGAAGTAATGTCAACGAACGCTCGTAAACCTATTTTTGGTTACCGCGCCATGGTGGCATCTATTATGGCTATTGCGTTTTTATCAACGATAGTTTGGGGTCACCACATGTTTATTTCTGGAATGAATCCTTTCTTAGGTTCTGTGTTTACATTCACAACGCTTTTAATTGCAATTCCTTCTGCAGTAAAAGCATTTAATTACATAACAACGCTATGGAAGGGGAACTTACAGTTTAATCCTGGAATGCTATTTTCAATAGGTTTGGTTTCTACATTTATCAGTGGAGGTTTAACAGGTATTATTCTTGGGGATAGCACTTTAGATATCAATGTACATGATACGTACTTTGTGGTAGCGCACTTTCACTTGGTAATGGGTATTTCTGCTTTATACGGATTTTTTGCAGGTGTATATCACTGGTTTCCGAAGATGTTCCAAGGTAGAATGATGAACAAAAATTTAGGTTATGTCCATTTCTGGATAACGGCAGTTTGTGCTTACGGGGTTTTCTTCCCGATGCACTTTGTAGGTATGGCAGGTGTACCAAGAAGATATTATCAAAATACAGCATTCCCAATGTTTGATGATTTAACAGATGTTCAAATTTTAATTACTGTGTTTGCTATAGTTGCGGCTTTTGTTCAGTTGGTATTTGTGTATAATTTTATCCATAGTATTTTTTACGGAAAGAAAGAAGGCCCAAACCCATGGAAATCCAATACACTTGAGTGGACAACACCCATGGAGCACATTCATGGTAACTGGCCAGGCGAATTACCAGAAGTACACCGTTGGGCTTATGATTACAGCAAAACCCGTGAAGATGGCGAATATGTAATTCCAGGACAAGATTTTGTGCCTCAAATTGTTCCTCTTCAAAAGGATGAGGAAGAAATGAATCATTAAAAAAAAACAATTAATATTTTAAAACCGCTACACTCTTAAAGTTTAGCGGTTTTTTTGTTGTGGGAATGGTTGGAGAAATAAAATTGAAAATCCGATTCCACATTAATAATCTAAAAGGGTTAAAATTTAAATTTAAAGGCTTTTGTAAGGTTAACGCGGGAAGTGTTCTAACCCATAGACCCAGAAATATTAATTATAAATTACCGCTAAATTTGGTTGGTAAATCAACTTCGTCAAAGTTCTAAACTTTGCAAAGTTTAGTAAAAAGCGATTTTACCAGTTTGATAATTATATCAAACCGTTGTTTTTAATATCTTTGGTACTATTGTACATATTATTATTTTCATAAATACGAGTAAAATGAAATTAAAGTATCTTATTTTAATGCTAAGTTTTTTAATAACAGCTATTTCTTACGCGCAACGCAAGCCTAAAATAAGAGGAAGTAAAGTAGTGGTTGAAGTCCGTGAAAATTTAGAGCCTTATACCGCCATTGAGCTAAATGATGATTTAGATATCATTTTAAAAAAATCTTCAGATTTCGGGTATAGTTTAACCATAGATGATAATTTAGTCGATGTTTTAAAATTTAGAGTAGTAGATAAAACCCTTATGATTAGTGCATTTTACACCATATCTTCTAAAAACAAAATGGAGATTGTTGTATATTATGATCAATTGAATAGCATCGTATTGCGGGCTGGAAAAATAGAAATGGCTGATGTTATTACTACAGATGAATTAAAAATAAACACCTATGGCTCTTCCAAACTAAAGCTCAATGCAAATGCCAGCAGTATCGACGTTTTAATGTTAGAAAATAGTTTTGCCGACCTAACCATTAACGCAGATTCACTAAATATTTCGCTAAAAGACAGAATAGATGCTAAAATATATGCCACAAGTAAAACAAATAATTTAGAAATGTTTAAAAGTGCCCAAGTAATAATGGAAGGAAAAACAGAGGTTTTTAACGTTTATTTACACGAAAGTGCCACTTTAAAAGCTGAAGCTTTAGAGGCTCAAGATATAGATTTAACTGTTGAAGCTACAACAAGTGCTTACGTAAATGCAGCTAATATATTTAATCTAAACTCCAAAGAATCAGCAAAAACCTATTTGTATGGTGCTGGTAAAATTACAATCGTTAATTTTTTAGATAGCTCACAACTAAGTAAAAAATAATTATTTGGCAATCGGGGCCATGATCAAATGCTCTGGAATTCCAAAGCCATCCACAAGTACTTCAATATGTGGTCTTAGTTCAGTACAAAGTCTTTCTACGCGTTGCCGAATAGCTTTTGATTTCGTGCCTCCAAAATATCCTTGCTCTAAATACCAAGCGGCATCTAATCTAATTTCGTGTAGTGCATAAAGTGCGCTGATTTTTTCGAACAATTCTCTATTTTTTGTATCGTTTATTTTTTCGGTAAACACGACAAAAGCATCGAAGGCTAATTCGCAACTATAAGCTTTGCCTAAAGCAATTAAATGCGTTTGTACTTTTAAAAATGCTTGGTAACTTGGCACTCCTTTTTTAATATAATCACGAATACGCATGGCTAAAGTATAAGTAAGTCTTCTGGTCCTATAGCTAAAAGCATGCTTGTGAAACTTAGGATTGTATAAATGCTCCGCATCTACTTTATTTATGTATAACGGATTTATGGTGGTAAGTTTATCACTTAGCTGAGAACTCAATAATTTTAATACCGAAATAAATCCAGCGCTATTTAACTCCGCCTTAAAGTCCGATAATACTCCTTTAGCCGATAATTGCAATAAAACCGTATTGTCGCCTTCAAAAGTGGTAAAAATATCTACATCACCTTTTAAATCAGCTATTATATTTTCTAATAAATAGCCTTTTCCACCGCACGCTTCTCGGCATTCCTGAATGGTGTCATTCGCAAACCAAGTAATGACCGATTTTAACCCCGCAACTTGAGTTTCTACTTCACGTTTATCGGTAATACTTTCGTCGCTATATACCTTCATGATGTGTTGTAAAGTAACATCATATACATAAGCCTTAGCAATGGCTGGTGTTAAACGCAATTGATGTGTTGGGTAATCCATCAATAAATCTTCTTGAATTTTTATGCTGTCATTAAATTGTCTTCTTTTTAAGGCATGTTTAACGGCAATGGCCAAGGCTTTTTTCGCACCACCTAAACCTGATCGTGCAACACAAATTCGGCCACCGACTAAGGTGCCGAGCATGGTGAAAAAGCGTTTGTTTGGGTTTTTTATATCAGAATAGTAAATACCTTCTTGTGTGATATTACCGTATTTATTCAGGAGATTTTCCCTAGGTACACGTACCTGATGAAACCATATTTTTCCGTTGTCAACGCCATTTAGTCCCAGTTTATAGCCATTATCCTCTATCGTTATCCCTTCAAGAAGTTGATGGTTTTCATCGCGAACAGGAACAAGAATGGCGTGCACCCCCTCATTTTTACCATTCACAATTAATTGTGCAAAAACCGATGCCATTTTAGAATCTAAAGCGTTACCAATATATTCCTTATTGTCATTTTTGCCAGGTGTGTGGATAACAATAGAATCCGTCTCCTTTTCATAAGTTGCTGTAGTTTTTATGCCGCGAACATTAGAGCCATGACCAGTTTCTGTCATCGCAAAACAACCTAATAATTTGGCTTTGCCAGCAGCAGTTAAATAAGTATCATGTTGCGAGGTAGTCCCTAGTTTTTGAATACTTCCGCCAAATAAACCGAATTGCACTCCAAATTTTATCGCTAAACTCCCATCGACATACATTAAATTTTCGAATATAAAAGCATAAGACTCCATATCGTTTATGCCGCCGTAAGCTTTTGGATAGGCCATAGCCCCATACTTTTCACTTGCTAAATAGTGTACTTGTTCAAGGACTTTTTTTCTGAAATCTTCTTTTTTTCGTTGGATGTCCCAGTTGAAAATTGGGTTTTTAAGAACTTCGTGAAAGTTCGAAACAACTGATGCAAATTCTCCCTTTAAAATAGCATCAATGGCTTCACTTTTGTAGTAGTTTGATGTGCTTTCGTGAATGACTTCTACATCAAACAAATGATTGTAATGGTTGGGTTGAATGCCTAAGGTGAACTCAATATGTTGTAATTGTTCGTTTTCTTTTTCATCCGAATAATAATAGCCTAGCAATCTTTTTGAAAAGCTAGTTAAAGGATAAGTGTCACTTTCAATCAATTTTATTTGAGCCTTATTGATGGTACTTTTCCATGCTTTAAGTTCAGTATTACTAGGAGGGTTATTCGTATTTAACCAATTAACAAGTGTTTTTTGATTATTCTTGTTTAAAGTAGAATCGTTTTCAATAGCGTTTTTTACAATGTTAATTTCTGAAGCAGATAATAAATCGTCAGACCAAATCACGTAAAAAAAAGGAATATACGGGAGTATGTTTGCAGGGTAAGTGGTGTTCATTTTAAAATTTCTTTAGCTATTATTTTCTATGGAATACTCCTTTTGAGCTTTCATCAAATTTTTCAATATTTTTGAGTTATCAAATTACGATATTATTATAAAAGATGGGTGTTTTAGAAGTGCATTCTTTCCACTATCTTTGTTATCTATGAACGAAAATTTAGATCCTACTAATCATCATTTTTCTCCTGAAGAAGTAGATATTGACAGAGCTTTAAGGCCCATAAGTTTTCATGATTTTGTGGGTCAAGATCAGATTTTAGAAAATTTAAAAGTATTTGTTCAAGCTGCTAATTTAAGGGGTGAAGCCTTAGACCATACTTTGTTTCATGGCCCTCCAGGCTTAGGAAAAACCACTTTAGCACATATTTTAGCGAATGAATTAGGTGTTGGTATAAAAATAACTTCTGGGCCTGTTTTGGATAAACCGGGAGATTTGGCTGGTTTATTAACCAATCTCGATGATCGCGATGTCTTGTTTATTGATGAAATACATAGATTAAGTCCTATTGTGGAAGAGTATTTATACTCCGCAATGGAAGATTATAAAATTGATATAATGATTGAATCAGGGCCTAATGCGCGCTCTGTTCAAATAAATTTAAATCCGTTTACGCTAATTGGAGCCACTACGCGTTCTGGCCTGTTAACCTCACCCATGCGTGCACGTTTTGGTATACAAAGCAGATTACAATATTATTCTACGGAATTACTTTCTACTATTGTTACCAGAAGTGCAGAAATTCTAAAAATGCCAATTACCAACGAAGCGGCTATTGAAATTGCAGGAAGAAGTAGGGGTACACCACGTATTTGCAATGCTTTACTGCGACGGGTACGAGATTTTGCCCAAATAAAAGGCAACGGAAAAATTGATATTGAGATTTCTCAATTCGCCTTAAAAGCCTTGCACGTTGATGCGCACGGCTTAGATGAAATGGATAATAAAATTCTATTAACCTTAATCGATAAGTTTAAAGGAGGCCCCGTTGGGATTACTACTTTGGCTACCGCGGTTTCTGAAAGTGCTGAAACCATTGAGGAAGTATATGAACCTTTTTTAATTCAAGAAGGCTTTATTATGCGTACGCCCCGCGGGCGTGAAGTTACAGAGTTGGCGTATAAACATTTAGGAAGAATTAAAGGAAACGTTCAAGGAGGTTTATTTTAATGAAAAAATTATACACAGTTTCCCGATTTGAAGTGATCAAAAATAGCAAGCGAATTCTTAAAAATCCGTTGCCTTTTCACAACGAAAAGTTTAAAGAATTTGGACATACGTTTAAAGTTCAGACAGGCTGGAAGCAAGATATTGTTTTTACACAAAATCCAGGTTTTATAAAGCATATTCTCCAAAAACAGCATAAAGCCTATCAAAAATCTTCTTTACAAACAAAAGATTTAGCCAAATACATTGGCAATGGTATTCTAACTTCAAATGGAGAACATTGGCGAACCCACCGCAGAATGGTGCAACCTGCATTTCATAAAAAAAAGTTAGCTAATTTAATGACGACGGTGCGAGAGGCTATTCTGGCTGAAATTGAACATATTCCACTTCATAAAACCATTGATATTTATGGAATAATGGGCAATCTTGCTTTTCAAGTAGTGGCGCAATCTCTTTTTAGCAGTGAAAACATTAGGGAAGAAATGACCAGATTGCAATTTATAACCGAGGCCAATCAGCGTATGTTGATTAGAGAAATGCGGCAGCCTTATTTAAATTTGTGGTTTAAGGCTACTGGAAAAATAGATACGCATTTAAAATTAGCCCAAGAAGCACAAGAAATTTTGGGTACCTTGATCAATACCCGGAGAGATTCACCTTTTGAAAAAGACGATCTTTTAGATATGCTTTTGCAGGCACGATACGAGGATGGTATGCCCATGCCTCAAAAACAGTTGATAGATGAAGTCTTAATTTTATTTACCGCAGGCCACGAAACTACAGTCAATGCCCTTAGTTTTTTATTGTATTTGTTAGCAAAACATCCTGAGGCGCAAGAAAAAGCATATCAGGAAGCGAAAAACGTAGATTTAGAAGAAGGCGATTTACTGGCAAATTTGGCCAAATTGAGTTATATTCAAAATTGTATTGAAGAAACTCTGCGTTTGTACCCACCAGCTTATGTGATTGACAGGGTGTCGATACAAGATGATATTTTTGAAGATATGCACATTCCAAAAGACACCATGGTTCTGATGAGTATTTATGAATTGCATCGGTATGAAGACTTTTGGGAGCAGCCCAATACCTTTTATCCAGATCGATTTAATGAAATAGATAAGAAAGAATACCAAGATTATTATTACCCTTTTGGTGCCGGACCAAGAATGTGCGTTGGGAATAATTTTGCGATGTATGAAATGATCATCACCGTAGCCGAAGTTCTAAAAAAATATTCCGTTTCAACGTCTATTTCTGAAGTAGAGATAAATCCGTTAATCTCATTAAAACCAAAAGAAGTGCCATTAATGTTTATTGCAAGAGTCTAGGTTGCTTAGTGACAAGAAGTTAAAGTCGAGATGATTTTTTTGTCTATTGATTTAGAAAATGTTTTAGATTTTTTATAAATCAGATTCTACTTTATTCCAAAACAACTCCCGTTCATCATTTAAAAATTAGTGAAAATTAGTATAATTCGTATCCAAACCAAATACGAATTACACTAATAATACCAATCTTATTTTAAAATAGCATTCTCATCAGAGAATTTTCTATAACTAAAATAAACTGCCCCTACAGCAAAGGCCAATAAAGATAAAAGTATTACGGCGTACTGAACCATATCAATAGTTCCTGCCATAATTTCTTTTACCCCTAAACCAATATTTAGAACAGGAATTAATACGGTAGTCCAAGTTAATTCTATGCCCGGCATTAGCGCTAAAACCAATGGAATAATAATTAATATAATAATGGGTGATGCTTTACTCTGTGCTTCCTTAAATGATGATGCTCCAGCGACCAAGGCAATAATAAGTCCTGATAAGAATAGCGAAAACGGAATAAGCAACAATAAAATCATGGTAATAGACTGAAAGCCTAACATTTCACTAATAGCTTCGTTAAAAGCGGGCGGAATACCATCAATAAGTTTAAGGCCTACAATTAACCCGACTAAATTCAATAATGCCGGGATAAATCCTAATAACGAAGCCACAATTGTTTTTCCTAAAAGTACTTTAAATTTTGAAATGGGAAGAGATAAAGTCGTTTCGATGGTTTTACGTTCTTTTTCTCCCGTGACTAGGTCAACCGCCGCTAGCAAACAACCACCCCACATGGTTAAAATAAATAAATAAGGAATAAAACCACCTATTCGTTTTCCAATAACCTCTTTTTGTTCTCCAACTTCCACGTAATTCTCGGTAAAAGGGGTTAATTTTTGAGTAGGAATTTCGAGTGTCGTAACACGTTCCGCTTTTAATTTTGCACTATAGCTTTCAATTAATTTGGTTACGCGATTGTTCACATTATCTCTAGAGCCATTTCTAAAAATTTGCACTTCGCTAGTGCTAAGGTCACCCATTTTAGTATTCCAATCGTTTGGGAAAACTATAGCCGTTTGTATTGTTTCATAATCAATTAATTGTTTAAAATCTCCTACCTCCTCATAAATGGTGATTTTATTTAAAGTGTCATTAGCTACCAGCTCATAAAATTCTGAAGGCGCATTAACAAGTCCAATTTTAACTGATTTTTCCTGATTGCTTTTATCAATCATTTCTGTAACCTTCATGGCGCCAAAAATTATGATAGGCACTAATACTGTTGGCAAAACAATGGAGTTGATAATTGTTTTTTTATCTCTTAGAAGCTCCGTAAGCTCTTTTTTAATAATTATATATAAATCGTTCATCTTAAGCTTCTTTTACACGGTTAATAAATTCTTGAGTCAGATTTTTAGCTTTCATTTCGGCTTTGAAATTTTCAAAGGTATCATTGTAAATAATGCGCCCGTTATTAATAATAGCAAGATCATCACATAACAAATCTACTTCACTCATAATATGCGACGAAAAAATAACTGTCTTGTTATTTTGTTTCGATTCGCGGATTAATTCAATGATACTTTCTGCCGTAATCACATCAAGGCCAGAAGTAGGTTCATCAAAAATTAGTACTTCGGGGTCGTGTACTAAAGTTCTAGCGATGGATACTTTTTGTTTCATACCAGTACTCATTTGGCCCATTCTTTTCTTTCTAAACTCGTTAATTCCTAGTTTTTCAAACAAATATTCTTTTCTTTCTTTTAACTGAGCTTCAGGAATTTTATATAATTTTCCGAAAAAATCAATCGTTTCATCGGGGTTCAAACGTTCGTATAAACCTGTAGAGCCTGTTAAAAAACCAATATGTTTCTTTACTTCATCGCTGTCTTTTAAAATATCAACTCCATCTACGATGGCAGTGCCAGATGTTGGTTTAATAATGCCTGCAATCATTCTTAAGGTGGTTGTTTTTCCTGCGCCATTAGGGCCAAGAAGTGAAAAAATACGCCCAGGTTGGCAGTCGAAGGAAACTTTATCTACTGCATTGACAGTGGTAGTTTCTCTTTTGAGTCCTTTTTTGGTCGTTGCCGTAAAAGATTTGGTTAAATTTTCTATATGTATCATTTAAGTTGTTTAATTTGGTACGCTTTGTTAGTAGTCAAAAATAAAAATTGTTACATAAATAATCTATTTTTTTTATTTTTTTCGATTTGAGATAAAATTGGTAAGCATTATTAAAGCTCTTAATTATTAAATATGTTAAAAAAGGAGAAATATACGCAATTAATAAAAAATGAAGCCAAAAGGCTGGGTTTTTTATCCTGCGGAATTTCAAAGGCCGATTTTCTATCCGAAGAAGCACCTCGGCTAGAAAAATGGCTAAAAAAGAACATGAACGGCGAAATGCAATACATGGAAAATCATTTTGATAAGCGTTTAGATCCTCGGTTATTAGTGGATAGTGCAAAATCTGTGGTTTCTCTTTTATTAAACTATTATCCCCAAGAAACTCAGGTAGACAGTACTTTTAAGATTTCAAAATATGCTTATGGAAACGATTATCATCATGTGATAAAAGATAAATTAAGGCAACTTCAAGAATTTATTAGTGAAGAAATTGGAGAAGTAAGCGGTCGTGCTTTTGTAGATTCAGCTCCAGTTTTAGATAAGGCTTGGGCGGCTAAAAGTGGTTTGGGTTGGATTGGCAAACACAGCAATTTATTAACTCAAAAAGTAGGATCTTTTTATTTTATAGCAGAATTAATTATCGATTTAGATTTGGTGTATGACACTCCTGTAACAGATCATTGTGGTACTTGCACCGCTTGTATTGATGCTTGCCCAACGCAGGCTATTACCGAACCTTATGTTGTGGATGGCAGTAAATGTATCTCTTATTTTACCATTGAACTAAAAAATGAATTACCTACGGAGTTTAGAGGTAAATTTGATGATTGGGCTTTTGGTTGCGATATCTGCCAAGATGTTTGCCCTTGGAATAAATTTTCTAAACCGCACAAAGAGCCTTTATTTAATCCGCATCCTGAATTATTATCACTCACAAAAAAAGATTGGCAAGAAATTACCAAAGATGTTTTTAAAAAAGTGTTTCAAAAATCAGCAGTGAAGCGCACTAAGTTTTCTGGATTAAAGAGGAATATAGACTTTCTGGGGTAAAATTGCACATCAAAAGATTAAATATGTTTTGACCCCTATAAAACAAGAGTATTCTTTTAAATTTCGTTAGTTAAATTAAGCGGTTAATTTATTCATTAAAATTAAGTGTTTGTCAGCGTTCCATTTTTC
>Ga0209284_10000371_pt1 | contig 73816 bp, 79 predicted proteins | sample FRY03_FD_187211 | JGI IMG/M metagenome (GOLD analysis project Ga0209284, IMG submission 187211) | Freshwater microbial communities from Lake Fryxell liftoff mats and glacier meltwater in Antarctica - FRY-03 (SPAdes) (version 2) | ecosystem: Environmental > Aquatic > Freshwater > Ice > Glacier... | reverse complement strand
AAAGACATAAGAACAACAGAAATTAATCTTTTGAAAATTAATGTAGCCATGCTTAAAACATTACTCCATCGCTCTGACATTAGATATAAGCAAAAACGGTGAATTCAAGTGGTCGTCGCAACACCTCGAGATGAAGGTGGTTAGCGATGGGTGTTCGTGAGCGTCAGCAAGGGGCTCGTCAGAACCACTACAACTATTGGCGGAACTTGAAGTAGAGAATTCCCGTGCCTACCATCTAGAAATACTCCCCTTCATCACGGTTGCGCCTCGACTGACAACGGGGCAAAACTGCCCATGTTTCTGCCCATAACTGCCCATACTTCTGCCCATAAACAACAGCAAAAATGCGACAGGTTCTGCATAAACTTGTACAAGCAAAATGCAAGAAAGTAAGCGCAGTTTTAACCTACGCACACTTAATAAATAGAAGAGTCGCCCTATAAGCCGGATCCTGTAGTCCTAATTGCTTTCGCAATTCTGAACCGATCACCATCCATCTAGATCTGCAATTGCTTACAGATTCAAGCAACCTACCCGTTGACTTGAGCGAGCAGCTCTTAAGCGCCAACTACGTGGTCTTGCTTCAGGTGGGGTTTACCAAGCTATCTGCATCACTACAAATACTGGTGGTCTCTTACACCACCGTTTCACCCTTACACATTTGCATGTGCGGTCTATTTTCTGTGGCACTAATCCCGCGGATTTCTCCGGGTGGGCGTTACCCACCACCTTGCTCTGCGAAGTCCGGACTTTCCTCGGTGCAAGTAGCGAACTAATTACAACGCGGTGATCCGGGCGACTCTTCGGTGTAAAGGATACGGCAACAATTAGCCGTTAAGAACTGCCTTTATATTACGCACAGATACGCCTGATTTTTCCTCTGCGGGTTCGCGCGCTTTATCTTGCTCGCTCATCATCCAATCAGAGAAACCAATTTTTTCTAACTCGTTAAAAAATGCAGTGAGGTCGAGCATTCCTTCACCTGCTGGTACAAATAAGTATTCATCTTCAACTGAAATATGCATTCCAGGAAAATCTCCAGCCACAAGTTTTGTTAAAATTTTTGGATCAACATCTTTGATGTGTACGTGCGTTACACGTTCTCCGTATTCCATTACCCCTTGTACTGGATCGCCTCCCCCAACAATCCAATGCCCAACATCAAGGCACATTCCAACCAGTTGATCATCTAGTAAGTTCATGAGCATACGAGTCTCTGCGGGAGTTTCAATATATGTAGCAGCATGTGGGTGAAATGATGAGCGCATGCCAGCTGATTTTGCTTGCGTTGCATATTTTGTTATGTGCTCTGCTAATTTCTTATAGCCATTCTCATTTAGATGCGGGCCAAGGTGTGACCTTCCAGCATAAACATCTCTTTCGTTGCTGCCATCAACTGCGAAGACCAACATTTCTACACCCGCGCGAATTGCCGCGTCTACGATTTCTTGGGAATGGAAGTCTGCGCTTGCAACTGGTCCGTCTTCGGTACAGGCAATATCAAGATACTGCTCGGCACAACTTAAATTATTTGATTTCATATCAATTAAGAATGAATCTGAACTTGCCTGCTCGACCGAAATCTGCAGCCCTTCAAATTGATATCCAGCAACTCGCTTGAGAAAATCTTTGGCGCTAGCCATCTCAAATTTCCAATTGAGTGCAACTAACCCAATTTTGACGTTATTTAATTTATTACTCATGGTTACTTAACTCTATCAACTAGGTCTATGAGAATTGTGGACCAGCTAAAGTTTGGAGCACCACGACCGATAGCGCTCTGCGGATTGTAGTATTCACGGAACCCGCTTTTGCGAACCATTGCAATACTCTGATTGGCAATATGTCGAGCAAGATCAATTCGACCATGACGTTGTAGGCCACGTGCGATATACCAATTGCTATTTATCCACGAAGGTCCCCGCCAAACAAGCGTTCCACCAACAGTGTCAGGTCGATAAGTACGATGGTTCATGGCAACACTTGGAATAGGAAACTCAGCCCAATATTCATCTGGATTAAGAACATGAGAAATCAATAAATCAGCTTTTCGCTTTTCTAAATCAGGAAGCAATAACGGCATTAGAGACATGAAGGTGCTAACACGAAGTTGCTTATTCTCTTTACCGTTTACTCCATAATAAAGGCCATCTTCCTCATTCCAACAAAGCTCCTCTAATGAATTTTTTGCCTTCGCAGCACGGGCAAGATATTCGCTCGCTCCAGTCGAGTCTCCAACCTGCTGGCATAGGTCAGCAAGAACTCTCAAATTTTCAATATAAATTACATTCGTCATCACGTCTGCAACTACAAAATGATTTAGTTCAATCATTTTCTTTGGATCTCGATTAAATTCGTCATAAGGATCACAAATTGAATGCCAGCCACGATCCCATGAATCGTGTTCTTCGTCCTGAATATTCATGATCTCATCCCACACTGGAGAGTGATCAATTCCGGTTTCGTCAGGCTGTACGACTCGGATCAGACCGTCACCAAATGGGTTTCTCACATTATGCAACCACTCGTAAAAGCTCTTTACCGCTGGCAAGATCTCATTCATAAATTCGGTCCCCCGCCCGCGTTTGGCGACAGCGCTTACCGCCTCTGCCAATAGTGGTGGCTGCATCTCATCAGATAAGTACCTGGTGCGAAATGCGATTGAGTATGTCGAAACCATTCCTTCATAAGCATCTCGCTGCCAAAAAGTTACATGAGAGACAAAGCCATCTGAATGTTGATTCTTTAACAGGCTCACTAACTCTGCTTCAGCCTTCTTTAGATCGACGTGACTTAAAGCAATCGCATGGAAACAAGAATCCCAAAACCATTGAAATGGATAAGTGACAGATGACGGGCAAGTGAAATCAAAGTCATGGCCACACCAATCAGCATGACCACGCTGACGGTTGCGCTCATGGATTGCGGTTACTTCACTGGCAACCCATTCAACATCGTCGATTAGTGGTGGATGCGAATTGATTTGAAACATTTCGATACGATATCAGTTCAGTATGCAATTGGGGAGAATATGAAAATTTTAAAAGTAGGCATCATTGGCGCTGGATCAGTTGCTTCCTCTGTCCACTTCCCAATTCTTACTCGAAGAACAGATCTTTATAGCATTGTCGCTATCGCTGATTTAAATATGTCATCTGCGCATGCGATTGCAAAGAGATTTGGAATTGCAGAAGAACTTTGTTTTGATAATCCGATAGAAATGATTGAGTCAGGAAATTTAGATGCAGTACTTATTCTCAATTCAGGATCTCACGCAGATGTCGTGGTAGCAGCGCTTCAAGCCAGCATTGCAGTTTTCTGTGAAAAACCTCTCGCATATACCCGCCAAGAAATGTCAGCGATTACTTCAGCAAAGTCATCAGCAGGTGCCCACTTAATGATCGGGTATATGAAAACTTTCGATCCAGCGGTTCTTGAAGCAAAAAGGCTAATTACTTCAAGACCACGCTCTGTGGATGTGCTGGTGCTACACCCAAGTGGAGATAGCCAATTAATTACTTCAGATGAATCATTGAACATGCCTAAACCAAATCAAAAGTTAATTGATTTCTTTATCGAATCACGTGATTCGCTTCAGGTAAGCGCACTTGGCGTTGAGGGCGCAAAATCGTTTGGAAACTTATATTCAGAAATGATTTTAGGAAGCGTTATTCATGAATTCTCAGTTCTAAGAAGTCTTGATATTCACATAACAGAAGTTGATTATGTTGATCACTGGCCTGAAGGGGCTTCGAGTGATTCAATAATTATTATCGGTAGAACTGCAGATGGAGTTCGAGTGACAATTCGCTGGTTCTATCTCGATCAATACCCCCTGTATCAAGAGGAAATCAGATGGGTAAGTGCCGAAGAAGGCCACCATATTATTTTTCCAAGTCCATATATCTTGCGTGTTCCGACCCAACTTATTTCAACTTTCCGAAAAGGAATTGACCATCAAAACGTTAAATATGAATCTTACAAACCAGCATTTGAATCTGAGTTAGAGGCTTTCCACCATTTGGTTTTAACTGGTATCCAAGAGGCTAATCCACTTGCAGATGGATTGGAAGACTTGGTACTTGCACAAAAGATTGTTTCAAAAATTGCAACCCTTGAAGGAACTGCATTGGGTGGCGAACTTTAATTTAAAGTCGAAAATGGCCAGTTTCGTTCATGCTTCGAAGGGCACGTAAGCCATCTGATGGCCAGATTGAAATTGAAGTAATTGAGCACGGAGCAGCATCCAAATGAAAGACCGCTTCCGTTGGTGCACCTGTAACAATTTGGGCCGCTAATTTTATGACTCCATTGTGAGTAACAACTACAACTTTTTGTCCGGGATATTCAGTAGCAATTTTCTCTAGCGCTTCCTCTACGCGAAATCCTGCTTGATCGTATGACTCTCCACCCGCTGGTGCATAAGACGTTGAATTTAACCAAGCTTGATATTCATCTGGAAATTTTTCTTTTACCTCTTCAAAGGCAAGTCCGTCCCAATCACCAAAAGAAAGTTCAAACCAAATTTCATCAAAAATAATACCTAGCCCTGTAGTTGCAGCAATTGCTTGCGCGGTTTGAGTAGTTCGCATTGATGGAGATGCCACAATAACTTCAGGGTTAAGTTTTGCGATTTCTTTTGCTACTGCCACTGCTTGGCTTAGCCCTTTTTCAGTTAGCTCTGGATTAAGCGCACCAGTTCCGGAGAATTTTCGCATTGGAGTTAACACTGTTTCACCATGGCGGACCAGATAAAGAGTTGTTGGTACTTCAGCGCTGCGTAAACGTTCTGATAAATAATTTTGCTGAATTTGTGGCTCAGGCTTATGTACAGATTCTCCATCAAGTGCTTTGTTAGCAAGTCGATCAGCATGGGAATTATCATCACGTGGAATCCACTTGTAAGTTACCAGTGAAGGCTCATGAGCTGCTCTGCACTGCTTTGCCAGATCGCGCATATCTACATGTTTAATCTGCCAGCGACCTGACATCTGCTCAACTACAAGCTTGGAGTCCATGGCCACTTCAACCGTTGCAGTGCTATCTAATTTATTGATATGACTTAGGCCTGCTAGCAATCCACTGTATTCGGCAACATTATTTGTTGCCGTTCCTATGACATCAAAAAGTTCAGCAACAATCTTTCCATTTTCAGTGACTACTGCACCATATCCAGCGGGACCGGGATTCCCACGTGAGCCGCCATCGGCAGTCATTTTAAAGTGACGTGACATATTAAAGTCCACGCACCAAAATGCACCGACATTCTTCGCAACGTACAACTTCATCTTCCGGCAAACCTGCGATGCGTTGTAACTCAATGGTGTTTAAAGTCAGGTGGCAACCTTTACATTGGTTTCCGATTACCGCCGCTGCACCTGTGCCATTATTTCCAGCGCGTACTTTTTCATAAAGTGCCATGAATTCAGGGTTTACGTGCGCAACTGTTTTCAAACGATCGTCAGTCAACGATTGAAGATCAGCCAAAATAAGAGTTAACGCATTTTCTTTCACAATCTCTAAATTAGTTATTTCAGCAGCAAGGCTGCTCTCCTCATTTTTTAAAGTTTCTATTCGTGTATTAATTCCTTCGACTCGAAGCATAATTTCTAATTCAACTTCCTCTAATTCGCTGCGTCGAAGGCCTAAAGATACTAACTCGCTTTGCAAGTGTTCTAGATCTTTGGCGGCTCCAGTTCCAGATGCTAAGCGAGCTTCATCACGAGTTATTCGAGAAACTACTTGCTCAACATCTGTTTCGGCGCGCGATAATTCGCGCTTAACATCACTTAATTCAGTCTCGGCTGCAATTCTTAAGTCTCGAGAATTATTTTGTTTAATCATTAAGGTATTAATCGCGGCAATTTCAGGAAGTCCGGCTGCTTTAGCGTTGAGCGTTGTGGTGGTGAAATCAAAATTTTGAATATCTAATATTGAAAGTTGATCGCTTTTGGTGGCTTTCATTTCGCCTCCTTATGCAGTTGCATTCATAAATTAAGTGGGCGCTGAGGGTTTCGAACCCCCGACATTCTCGGTGTAAACGAGACGCTCTACCACTGAGCTAAGCACCCGGATCTAACTTTTCGAACAGGACTGAATACTACTTTATAGAGCCACTAGAAAGAAAATCGTGCGTGAGTTAATGGGAAATTAGAGCGCTGCGATAGCAGTTTTGTAATCACCGTTATTGCGAGCATCGCCAAGACCGTTTACGACAGTCCAGCGAACTATTCCTGACTTATCAATGATAAATGTTCCGCGCATTGCACAACCAAGGTCTTCATTGAAAATTCCATAAGCTTTAGCGGTTGCACCGTGCGGCCAGAAGTCTGAAAGAACTGGAAATTTGAGACCCTCTTGTTCGGCAAAAGACTTTTGCGTAAACATAGAATCACAAGAGATAGCAATTACTTGGACACTATCGTTTTCAAATGCAGCAAGTTCGTCACGGATTGCACACAGCTCACCGGTACATGTTCCCGTAAAGGCAAATGGAATAAATAGAACGACAACATTTTTTACACCCTTAAAGGAAGCAAGTGAAACTTTTGCACCATGTTGATCTTTTAATTCAAAATCTGGTGCGCTTAAGCCAACTGAAATTCCATTAAGTGTCTGAGTCATGGCGCAAACTTATCGTTTGACGCTCTTGCGCGCCACTAGACGTGTAGCCGTCCAATCATTTGCAACTGCCACGGTTGATGTCTGACTCAATCCCGCAAGCGGGGCCGCATCTTGAATTTCACTCGGTTGGATGTGGCCTACTCGTCCAACTTTTGGATTTAAAACCCAAATTGGACCAGTTTCACTCAAATAGGAAAGGCCACCCATCAATTCATCTACGAGATCGCCATCGCCATCTCTCCACCAAATAATTACCGCATCAACTACTTCGGTTGTGACCCCCGCTAATAATTTTGTCCCTGTTGCAGTGCCAATTTCTTTTCTGAGGTTCTCATCACAATCTGAGTCATAACCAATTTCAAGGACAACTTCTCCTTGCGAAAATCGCATCTCCCTCGCCACTGGATAAGTCCACCGAATACCTGGCGCTTTGACAAGGGGTTTGGCGAAGGGTTTTATGAGACAGATTCTGCCTAAATTTTGCTCTACCAACGCGTAAGCGCGAGAATACGTCTATGAGTGAGAACTTCGGCATCCCAGATCAGATCATTGACCAGCTTGTCGATACCGACCCGAGTGAAACCGCTGAATGGCAGGCGTCATTTGATGCCGCTTTAAATAGCGCCGGTCCTGTTCGCGCACGTTATTTAATATTAAAACTTTTGCAGCGCGCACATGAGAAAAATATTGGTGTTGCTGCGCTGCGCAATACCGATTACATCAACACTATTTCTCCAGAGAATGAGCCTGCTTTCCCCGGAGATGAAGCAATTGAACGTCGCATCCGTGCATATATGCGTTGGAATGCAGCGATGTTGGTACACCGCGCGCAGCGTCCCGGTATTGGTGTTGGTGGACACATTTCAACTTACGCATCTTCGGCGGCACTTTATGAAGTTGGATTTAACCATTTCTTCCGCGGTCAAGATCATGCTGGTGGCGGCGATCAAATATTTTTCCAAGGTCACGCATCTCCCGGAATGTATGCCCGTGCATTTATGGAAGGTCGCTTAACTGAGCATCAACTAGATGGTTTCCGACAAGAACTTTCACATTCTGGTGGCGGACTTTCATCTTATCCGCATCCACGTTTGATGCCTGAATTTTGGCAATTCCCAACAGTCTCAATGGGTATCGGTCCAATCAATGCGATTTATCAAGCCCGCTATAACCGTTATTTACATAACCGCGGATTTAAAGATACTAGTGACCAAAATGTCTGGGCATTCCTTGGTGATGGTGAAGTAGATGAAGTCGATACTTTAGGTGCCATTGGTCTAGCCTCACGCGAGAATTTAGATAATCTAACTTTTGTAGTTAACTGTAATTTGCAACGACTTGATGGGCCTGTGCGCGGTAACGGAAAAATTATCCAAGAGCTTGAATCTACTTTTGGCGGCGCTGGTTGGAATGTAATAAAAGTTGTGTGGGGTCGCGAATGGGATCCACTGCTTGCTGCAGACCGTGATGGTGCACTTGTAAATATTATGAATACAACTCTTGATGGTGATTACCAAACGTTTAAGGGCGAAAGTGGCGCTTATATTCGTGAGCATTTCTTTGGTCGCGATCCCCGCACTGCAGCGATGGTTGCTAATTGGCCAGATGAGCAGATTTGGAACTTAAAGCGCGGCGGTCATGATTACCGTAAATTGTTTGCGGCCTACGCTGCTGCAACTCAAAAGAATGGACGACCAACAGTAATCCTCGCTAAAACAGTTAAGGGTTGGACACTTGGATCACACTTCGAAGCGCGTAACTCGACCCACCAAATGAAGAAGATGTCACTCGAAGACATTATGGAATTCCGCGATCGTTTAGGAATTCCATTGGCTGATGACAAGTTAGATAAATACACACCTTCTTACTTCAAGCCTGCAGAAGATTCACCAGAAGCTAAATATTTACAAGAACGACGTGCCGCACTTGGTGGATCTATTCCGCGCCGTCGCAGTATTTCTCGTCCGCTGACACAGCCTGCTGATGAGGCATATGACTCAGTAAAACGAGGCTCTGGTCAGCAAGAAGTTGCAACAACCATGGCATTCGTTCGTATGCTGAAGGATTTAATTAAGGATCCTGGTCTTGGTTCGCGTTTAGTTCCGATCATTCCTGATGAGGCACGTACATTCGGTCTGGATTCATTATTCCCATCACTCAAGATTTATTCACCACATGGCCAGCAGTACACAGCCGTCGATCGTGAATTAATTCTTTCTTACAAGGAATCAACTTCTGGCGTAATTCTGCACGAAGGAATTAACGAAGCAGGGTCAGTTGCATCATTTACTGCAGTTGGATCTTCATATTCAACTCATGATGAACCAATGATTCCGATTTATATTTTCTACTCAATGTTTGGTTTTCAGCGCACCGGAGATGCATTCTGGGCGGCGGCCGATCAATTAGTTCGTGGATTCGTAGTTGGAGCAACCGCTGGACGCACAACCCTTAACGGAGAAGGCTTGCAGCATGAAGATGGTCACTCGCCACTACTCGTTTCAACTAACCCAGCTGTTGTTGCCTATGACCCAGCATTCGCTTACGAACTCGGTCACATTGTTAAAGATGGTCTGCGTCGTATGTATGGTGAAAATAGTGAAAATATTTATTACTACTTAACTGTCTATAACGAACCATATTTGCAGCCAGCTGAGCCAGAAGATCTCGACGTAAAGGGACTGCTTAAAGGCATCTATCTTTACCAGGCAGCTCCGAAACAACGCACGAAGAATGTACAGATTTTAGCCTCTGGTGTTGGAATGAATTGGGCTCTGAAGGCTGCCAAATTACTTCAATCTGATTGGGGAATCGCCGCTGCAGTCTGGTCTGTTACATCTTGGAATGAACTTCGCCGTGATGGGCTAGAAGTTGATCGTCATAACTTGTTAAATCCATCTAACCAGCGCACTTCATATGTGACTGCCAAATTAAATGGTGCCGAAGGCCCAGTAATTGCAGTTAGTGATTACATGCGCGCGGTGCAAGATCAGATCGCACCTTGGGTCGAGCAAGATTTTCTTTCTCTTGGCACTGACGGCTTTGGTCTATCTGACACCCGCGGCGCGCTTCGCCGTCACTTTAAAGTTGATGCTGAATCAATTGTTATTGCAACGCTTTCGGCCCTAGTTAAGAGCGGCGAAGTTAAATCAAGTGTTGTCCAAGAAGCGATAGACAAATATCAAATCAATGACATTAATGCTGCTGATCCCGGCAACACTGAAGGTTCTGGTTAATCTACTTTTAAAGCTCGGGCGAAAAAAGCTGCAGCGATTAGGAAAATAGCTGGAATGCAAAGAGCAATAGCTAGAGAGCCTGTGAATTGGGCTGTCCATGCAACTGCGCTCTTTAAGATGAAAACTAACACCATATTTACGACACCAAGCTGGCCAACAACTACCGCACTCGGCAGTGAAGATCTACGGTTTGCCGCGGTATAAACAGAAGGTGCCATTAATGAGGAGCCTGCCCCAGCGAATGTAAATGCTAGACAGGTTGCAACGAATGCCCAGTTCTTATATTCAGCGGGAAGATTTACAGCGACTGCTAGAAAAATAAGGAAGCCAAATCCGCCTGTAAAAGCGAACAATTGGACTGTGTGGTGAACATGAAATCTTTTAGCAATACGGTTTGCGTTCAGCCGTCCAATGATCATAACTGCCATAAAAAGAATGTATGGGAGAGCTGCTAATCCAGCACTTACACCAATTCTCTCTTTAGCAAATATTGCCGACCAGTCGCCAGTAGCGAATTCTAGAAATACTGCACAAAGCAATCCGCCGCTAATTAGCCAGTTAACTCTAAATGATGAGAGAAGGGTGCGTAACGGTAAATGTTTGTGCTCGTTTGTGTTTGGCTTTACCAGTGTCGGTGATAATCGAAGCAAAATCAAGGTAATTATCAAAGTAACAAGAACTGCAAGTGTTCCAATATGAACGGACAAAGATAAGTAATTAACAATGACTCCAGATGAAATTGCAGTGGCTAAGGCTCCAAGTGCCCACATTCCATGTAGCCGAGCAATTGTAAGATTCTTAATTCTTTCAATCGTATTAAATGATTGTGCGCTTACTGAAATATGGTAGGCCGCAGTCGACCAACCGATTGCCATATTTAGAACGAAAAAGATTCCTGGGGATTGCGTTCTAACTATAAAGAAATACGAAAATCCCATCATCCAAACATTGGTCAACATGACTCGTTTTACACCAAATTTATGAACTAAATGACCCGTTAAAAACAAACTGGCTATCGAACCGAAGGCGCCAGTGCTAATAATTGTGCCAAATTCACCGTTACTCAAATTAAGATTTGCTTTAATTTCTGGAAACCGCGGAATCCAAGCCATAATTAAAAATGCATAAACATAAAACAAAGCTTGCAGTAATCTAACTTCGCTTTTTTGTTCTATCTCTTTCATTTAAAAGAGTGCATTCGCAAGCGAGGCGCGGGCTTTTATGACTCGGGGATCCGCTGGATCAACTAGAGCAAAAAGTTCGATCAAGCGATCTTTGACCAACTTTTGCTCTGCGCCATCTAGTAAAGAAATCAACCGCAGCAGCCTTGCGAAGGCAGGTTCCAAGTAACCACTAACTATTTCAATATCCGCGCATTGCATTTGAATTGTTAAATCATCTGGTTGTGATTCGGCATCTTTCATAATTTTGCCGCCATCTAATGAATCTGTTCGTGCCATTAATTGGGTCTGCGCCAAACCAAGCTTGGCGAAGGTATCCCCCGGTTTTCTAGCAAGAAGTTTTAAGTAGGCTGCTTCTGCCTTTTTGTAATCTCCAGAATCAAGCGCAGCTAGCGCTTCCTCTTCTTCGGGTTCAATTTTTTCAACAGGAGCTTCTCCAACTCCCTGTTCGGCAGCTAGCGCTAAAACTTTATCTATGACCATGCGGATTTGCGCTTCAGGATAAGCCTGTTCAAAGAGGGGGACCATTTGCTCGTTGATTATGGCTACTGCAAATGGGACGTTACGTACCTGTAGCGCTTGGGCCACTTGCGTTTGAGTATCAACATCTACGCGGCCTAATACCCAACTTCCCTGATCAGTTTTTTCTAAATTTCCAAGGGTCGTAACCAATTCCTGTGATTCAGGGGATCGCGCAGACCAACATATCAATATAACTGGCTTGCTTTTAGAAAGCCCTAAAAATTGATCAGTTAAATTCTGGGGAGTTATTTCGATTCCTGGCATCGGTCCTGCCGCTTCGGGCTTTGGTTTACCAAGTGAACTTAAATCAACTGCACGAGAAAAATTGGGTGGAAGACTCATACGTTTGTTCCCATTTCTATTCCAGAATCTCTACGAAAAGGAAGTACATCTTCAATATAACTCTGTGCTGCAAATTTTAATCCAACATCGTGACCTTCTCGCTCACCAAGATACCAGCGATGTTCGAGGACTTCATGGAAAAATTGTGCTTCTTCAATTCTGCCGCGAAGATCTAAGGGAATCATGTCAACGATTGGGCGATAAGTTTCATTTAACCAACGACGCGCAGATTCGGCAATCGGTGGTTTTGGATTTTCTTCTCGGCCGCGGAATCGATCAAAAGATGAAAGTAGTCGTTTAGCCTGCAAGCTTTCTGTTTCCAAACCAGTAAGTTCACGTAAGCGATTGCGGTGATAACCGGGAGCCACAAGTTTAGGTTGGAAATAAAGTTTCTCAGATTCGCCATCTAGAGAAACAGAAACTTCATCGACAGCAAAACCCAAATCATGCAATTGACGCATCGCCCGTTCAACTGCATGGCGATCTTTGGGATCTAAAATTTGCCGATCTTTCAACGCTTTCCAAATTCGGTGGTAGCGCTTTATCACTGCCTCACTCGCGCGAATAGGATCCATTCCAGGAAAGAGAACTCCCGAAAGCGCTAAATCTTCTAGCTCTGCAGCAACATTAAAATGTGCAATTTCAAGATCGTGTTCACGCTGTCCATCACTGAGAGACTTCTGAAATTCGCCAGTTTCAGCATCAACTAAATAGGCGGCAAAAGCCTCTGCGTCACGCCGGAATAAAGTATTTGAAAGCGAGCAATCTCCCCACCAAAATCCTAATAAATGCAATTGCACGAGAAGTAGCGCCAAGGCATTTGCCATCATGGTGATGTCATTGGCAGTTACATCTTTACCGCTAAGCAATACGCGATAAGGAAGCGAGTAAGGCAAGAATCTTGTAACTAAAGCGCAGGGAAGTTCTTCTCCCGCAGAATCAGTTCGACCTTCGAGTACCGCAATTGCCTGAACGCTAGGTGCGCCAAGATGAGACAGCTCACGGAGCGCTTTATATTCGCGATTTGCGAACTCAGAAACTGTTTCCTTAACTGCATAGACTTCAGCGTTTGGATCATTGCTGGCTCTGACTAAGCGAACAATGTGGCGCGAAATTCCACGTTTTTCTGCAAGCACTGGATCTTCTGGCCACTCTTCTAAATTAATTTGCCACGGTAGGCCAGTAACGGCGGCGATTTCTTCACCTAATCCCGTAATGCGCAGCGCCATATGAGAAGGATATCGCTTTAGAATAGGAGCCATGGCACTTACAGATCGCATCAAAGTACGGACTACGGCGAAAAAAGCTCCAGTTGATTACGGAGTCCTTGGTAACCCCATAGATCGTACTCATCCATTTTATTTTGGATTTGTTGCGACTTTAGGTGCACTAGTAGCAATAGTTTTGATGCGCGCGCTTGCCAGCACCAGCCAAATTTTTGTTCTCATAACCGTGGCGCTCTTTCTTGCGACAGGACTGAATCCAGCGGTAGAGGCGATCCAGCGCCGACGAATTTCACGTACCAACGCGGTTGCAATTATCTTTATGGCGGTAATTCTCTTTGTAATTTTCTTTGTTGCAGTCGTAATTCCACCGGTGATTTCTCAGGGTACCCAATTAATAAATAGCGCTCCCGCACTTTTGGCTGACTTAAAACAAAATTCAACTTTCGCAGATTTAAATTCGCGATTTGGAATAATTGATTCCTTGCAAGCGAAATTAACAGAAATTACATCTGATGGAACCATTATTGTCTCTGCCTTTGGTGGCGTAGTCGGAGTAGGTAAATCTGTATTATCTGGAACATTTACTGCACTAACTATTTTGATTCTCACTCTTTACTTCATCACCTCACTACCTCAGATGACCGATTTGGGACTTCGTTTTGTACCATTGAGCCGACGCGATCGGGTGTCTCGTCTGACTCACGCTGTAATTTCGCGAGTTGGTTCATTTGTCGCGAGCCAAGTGTTGATTGCGTTTATGGCAGCGGTCTTCGTTCTTCTCCTCTCATTAACTCTATCTCTGCCATCACCATTTGCGATAGCGATGATTGTTCTTGTCTGCGGATTAATACCGCTCATTGGTCACTTTATTGGCTGTGCGGTTGTAACAATTATTGCGTTAACACAATCTGTCACTATCGGCTTAATTGCATTTTTAACTTACGTAATTTATGTTCAAATTGAAAACTACTTAGTCACTCCGCGAATTATGAAGCGAACCTTGGCTGTACCGGGAGTCGTCACAATAATCGCCGCTCTAATTGGTTCTTCACTCTTTGGACTTATTGGTGGTTTGCTCGCGGTACCAGTTGCTGCATCAATAATTTTGATACTAGATGAAGTTGTTTTTCCACGCGCTGAAAGTGCCTAAATTTCTGTAGGTAAAGGCAATCTTTGTGGTGCGATGATTTTCGTAATTTCACTTAAGACTCGATAAACAGCCGGCTCTCCAACCCACAAGTGCTTGGCGCCTGCAACCCGAATTAGTTGAATCTGCTTTAAGACAGCGAATTTCTGAATAGCTTCTGCAGGAGGTAAATAATCATCAAACTCTGGAATAAGTGCCGTGATGGGACGCTCGTCGGTTGCCCAAAACTCTAAATCTGAAATTTCTGATGTACGAAGCGGTGGCGATAGAAGTATTAGACCTTTGACTCTTGGATCTCTGGCATGGCGCAGCGCTAAGTCGGTGCCAAATGACCAACCAACTACCCACAGATTTGTTAGACCTAAAGTATCTAAGCAGTAACTCATCATCGCTTGTACATCGAAGCGTTCTGCTGAACCGTTATCAAAAATTCCCGTGCTAGTACCAGCTTCACTAGTTGTACCGCGAGAATTAAAACGAACCACTGCAATTCCAGCCATATCAGGCAACCTATTTGCAGCCTTTTTAAATACATGACTATCCATCATTCCGCCAGCAGTTGGGAGCGGATGTAGACAAAGAATCGCACCGTTGTATTCAGTGTTGGGTTGTGCGACTTCGCCAATGAGAGTTTCGCCATCGGATGTCATCACAGTAAAAGCAGTACGCATAGCCGGCAAAATAGTGCTCGGACGTACTGGCTCTGTCATAAGAGAGAGTCTAGTCTTTGACTATGACTACTTTTGCATCACACTATCCAGTAACCGGTGAAGTTATTGCAGAATATCAAGTAACTGAACGTCCTGAAGTATTTGTTGCAGTAGCACGTGCCCGCACAGCAGCAGTTGCTTGGAATAATTTGGGATTTAGCGGACGCCGTAAAGTTTTGCTTAAGTGGAGCAAATTGTTACTCTCAAACTTAGAGGAAATCACTGAACAAGTTTCGCGCGAGACTGGAAAACCAGTCAGTGATGCAAAATTGGAAGCCTCACTTGCTATTGGCCACTTAGCTTGGGCAGCAAGAAATGCAGAGAATGTTATGCGTACTTCTCACCGTACACCGGGTGTGCTTATGGCAAATATGTCAGCAACTGTAGAACGTTCACCTGTAGGTGTTGTTGGAGTTATTGGTCCTTGGAACTATCCAATATTTACTCCCATGGGCTCAATCTCTTACGCACTTGCCGCGGGAAATGCAGTTGTATTTAAGCCAAGTGAATACACACCTGGAGTCGGTGTTGCGCTGGCCCATTCATTTGCTCAAGTTGCACCATTTCCCGATATTTTTATCTGTATCACCGGGCTGGGTCAGACTGGAAAAGATTTATGTGAAAGCGGTGTTGATAAATTAGCGTTTACGGGATCTACACGAACTGCAAAATTAGTTGCGGCAACTTGCGCCACAACTATGACGCCGGTTGTATTGGAATGTGGTGGAAAAGATCCAGTCATAGTCGCTGAAGATGCTGATATCAAACGAGCAGTAGATGCGACTATTTGGTCATCTATGTCCAACGCTGGCCAAACTTGTATTGGCGCCGAACGAGTCTACGTACACGAAAAGGTCGCTGATGAATTTATTGCGCAGGCAATTAAGTTGGCGAAGACAATCCATCCGGGACCGCCCGGTATCGGAAATTATGGTCCCGCCACGATGCCTTCACAAATAAAGGTGATTCAAAGTCATATAGATGACGCCCTTGCAAAAGGAGCGACTACAGCACTTGGAGGTTCTGACTCAGTGAAAGCCCCATTTGTTGAACCTGTAATACTTCTAAATGTTCCAGAGAATTCAACGGCGATGACTGAGGAAACTTTTGGGCCAACTATCGCAATTAATCGAGTTAAATCTATGGATGAAGCAATCGCACTATCAAATGCTTCACGTTACGGGCTGGGCTCTTCAATTTGGTCAAAGCGCCAAGGAAAAAAAATCGCACGGCAACTTCATTGCGGTATGGTGGCAATTAACTCAACGATCTCATTTGCTGCTGTTGCCTCTGTTCCATTTGGTGGAGTGAAAGACAGTGGTTATGGACGAATTCATGGTCCTGAAGGAATTTTGGAATTTACCTACCCGCGCACTGTCATTCGTGCTCGTTTTCAACTGCCAATATCTTTTACAAGTTTTAAGCGCACTTCTGGGAATGATAAATTAATTGTTACTTTAACTAAATTGTTAAATGGACGTTTTGGCTGAATTCCAAAAATTAATTAGTTTAGTTTAAAAGCGAGGAGCGTTTCGAGTTCGCTCTGTTCGTGGTTTACGTTCATTACGTTTTGCCCAACATGCATTGTGCCAATGTCTGCGTCCTTCTTCATCGCCCATCATCCATGCAACAGTATGTGGTGTAGCCATAGGAATTATTTGATCGCACCCTGGGCAGCGATATGGTTTATTTGAACTAGAACCTGTGATCTTGCGAACAATGAAATCACCATCTGCATGTTCTTCAATTGATTGGCTCGATAATGAAATATCACGCTCCTCAATTTTCGGCCGGCGTCCTTTAGGAAAGTTGCGACGTGGGCTCATAGATCTATTTTCTCGCACTTTTGCCCTGAGTGAGGCAAGATAGCCATATGAGTAGCGTGATAAGCGTCAATAACCTGCGCAAAAGCTACGGCGCCAATGAGGCGGTTGCTGGAATTGATCTCAATATCGAAGCTGGCGAGATTTTTGCCTTGCTCGGGCCTAATGGTGCAGGGAAAACAACAACTGTCGAAATTTTAGAGGGCTTCCGATCCCGCACCTCCGGAACAGTTTCAGTTTTAGGTATTGACCCCGATATTAAAGGTCAAGCGGCTCGTAAATGGCGTAACCGAATTGGAATCGTTCTGCAATCAACCAGCGATGCTGGAGATTTGTCTGTGTCAGAAACGATCAGACATTTTAGTAAGTATTACTCCAACCCCCGTAATGTAGAAGAAGTAATTACGGCAGTTGGGTTAGATGAAAAGGAAAGTGCGCTAATTCGTACTCTTTCTGGAGGACAGCGGCGACGATTAGATGTCGCTCTTGGAATTATTGGTTCACCAGAATTGCTCTTTCTTGACGAACCCACCACTGGCTTCGACCCGGAAGCCCGTCGTGCATTCTGGTCGCTGATTAAGACTTTACGTGATTCAGGAACAACCATAGTTTTAACAACACACTATTTAGACGAAGCCGAAGCCTTGGCCGACCGAGTTGCTGTTATTAATCGTGGCAAAATTATGGAAATCTCGACTCCCTCACTTCTTGGTGGTCGATCCACTTCTCTTGCGACGGTCACTTGGCTTGACGGTCTAATTCTAAAATCAGAACAAACTGATAATCCAACTGCCTTAGTCTGCAAACTTTCAGAACTTTTTGAAAATGAAATTCCGGAGTTAACAGTGAAACGGTCTTCGCTGGAAGATGTTTATTTAGAAATGATCGGTGGCGCAGATGGAGAAAAATAAAGTTCCAAGTGCCATAAGTATTGGGATTGCTCGCGGCAACTTAGAGATTAAGCAGTTTATGAGACAACGAGAATCTGTTGTCTTTACATTAGCTTTTCCTATTATGCTCTTAGCTATCTTTGGTTCAGTATTTACAAATGAACTTACAGATGGAGTTACTTTTAGCCAGTATTTCGTTGCCGGAATGATCGCTTCTGGATTGGTAAATACTGGGTTTCAGCAACTAGCGATAATGATCCCAGTGGAGCGAGATTTTGGAACTTTAAAGCGCTTACGTGGAACTCCAATGCCTGCTTCTAGTTACTTTATTGGAAAAGTGATCGTCGTATTTGTAACAATGTTGATTCAAGTTATATTACTTTTGATTGCCGGTGTTTTATTCTTTGGGGTAAATCTGCCAACAGATCCCATTAAATGGTTGACATTTACTTGGATAATTCTTTTAGGTAGCGGTGCATCAACAGCGCTTGGAATTGCATTCTCGGTTATCCCTAAGAGTGGGCGAGGGGCATCAGCAGTCGTTTCTCCAGTTGTAATAATTCTGCAATTTTTCAGTGGGGTATTCTTTGTCTTTACTGATCTGCCAGCATGGATGCAGCAGGTGGCTGCTATTTTTCCTCTTAAATGGATGACTCAAGGAATGCGCTCAGTTTTCTTACCTGATTCATTCGCTGCCCAAGAAGTGGCCGGATCATGGGAGACTGGACGTACATTTATTATTATCTCCCTCTGGCTGGTGGTGGGACTAATACTTTCGATTCGAACTTTTAAATGGGAGCAAGATCGATGAAATCAAAGAGAGTTTTGGCTACTTTTTTAGTAATTCTGTTAGCAAGCTCGGTTAGTTCTGCCAGTGCTGCTAGTAAGAGTCCTACTCCTACACCAACTAAGAAAGTGGCTGCTACGAAAACTCCGGTTGCCAAGAAGCCGGCTGCCAAAAAACCAGTGAATAAAGCCCCAAAGAAGAAGAAATTGGCGCCACGCTCTCCTTCACCCTCACCAATGTGGCCGCCAGTCGGATTTAAAACAGATCCGCTAAATGAAACCAAGTTATATTTAAAAATTCCAACTGCGAAGGAGTTAGTTGGACTCTTATCTGCTAAAACTGCTCTGATAAGCCAGGTTCAATCATGTACTGAATTTACATGTGGAGCAGTGCTTGTAGCCGCCGAATCTGGATGCCGTTGGTGGAAAATTAACTCCGATCTTATCGGGGCTACATCAGTTGAGGATCGAACTCCAAAAGTCTTTGGACGCCTAACTACTTCGGTTTCACGTAGCGCAGCACAACAAGTAATTACAGTAATTCTTATTAGCAGTGAACCAATAGGTGCTGGACACATACTTTCAAATATCAGTGCAGACTGTAATCAGAGTGCGCCCCCAGGCCCACTGCCCACCAACGTCTATGAAGCAATCAAGGAATAAGCATGCTCGGTGGAATTAATAATGCGCTCTTTTTAAGTAGCTTCGGTGGATTCTTTGCTGTTGGAATTCTCTCGCTCATACTTCGCTGGGCATTTTCGCGTGGTAAATCAGTTATTGCACGTACACCAAAAGTGGGCAAAGAAGATGAGTATGGTGCGCTTGTTGTAATCGCTTCTCCCAATAATTACATTGAAGGAGAGTTGCAAAGATTAAAGTTGGCTCAATCTGAAATACGTGCAAATTTGGTTCAAACTAAAGATGGTCCACGCCTTTATGTATTTGAACGTGATGAAAAAATTGCGCGAGCAGTTTTAAAAAGTTAGCGGTTTGCTCCGGGAACCCAGAGCTGATCTCCTATTTCCTTATTGGCTACACGAGCCAGAACAAATAGTAGATCTGAGCAACGATTTAAATACTTCGCAGTTAACGGATTAACTCCTGAGCCAAAGCCATGAATTGCTGCCCATGTGCGACGCTCTGCTCTACGAACGACTGTGCGCGCAACATGCAAATGTGCCGCTGCTGAAGTGCCCGAAGGCAATACAAATGAACGTAGTGGTGTGAGATCAGCATTGTATTTATCGATCTGCTCTTCTAAATAAGTGACTTGAGTTTCTAATACTCGAAGTGGTTCAAATGCTGGAGAGTCCACAACAGGTGTACAAAGATCTGCTCCTACATCAAATAAGTCATTTTGAATTCTTACGAGAAGTGCGCGAATATCATCAGTTAATTGATCGGTTGATAGGACGACTCCAATAGTCGAGTTAGCTTCATCAACTGTGGCATAGGCCTCCAAACGCGAGTCATTCTTTGAGGTGCGGCTCATATCCCCGAGAGAAGTTGAACCATCATCGCCAGTCTTGGTATAAATACGCGTTAAATTAACCATGGATACACCTTATAAGTAGAATTCATATATGGCATCTTTGGGTAGCGAAACTAGCGAACGTTTCCGAATCATTGGTGGCTGCTCACTTAAAGGTGAAGTTCAGGTAACTGGTGCTAAAAATTCAGTCCTTAAACTGATGGCCGCCTCTCTTTTGGCCGTTGGCACAACAACAATTCGAAATGTTCCAGATATTGCAGATGTCGACATCATGGCGGATTTACTAAAGCGTCTGGGATGCGAAATTACTCGAACTGAATCAACTGTCGCAATAACGGTTCCACAGGTTCCACTTCACCGTGCTGATTATGACCTCGTGCGAAAGATGCGCGCATCAATAAATGTTCTAGGGCCACTTGTTGCAAGAGTCGGTAAAGCTGAAGTTGCACTTCCCGGAGGCGATGCAATTGGTTCGCGCGGTTTAGATTTTCATATACGTGGCCTTGAATCCCTAGGTGCCATCGCACATGTGGAACATGGATATGTAATTGCCGAAGCGCCAAGTGGTCTTACTGGCACAGTAGTTGAACTTGATTTTCCGAGTGTTGGCGCAACTGAAAATATAATGACCGCCGCCGTTTTAGCTAAAGGCATCACAATTATTGATAACGCAGCCCGCGAGCCTGATCTGGTAGATCTTGGCGAATTCTTGATTTCTATGGGTGCAAAGATTGAAGGGCTTGGCTCGCCACTAATAACCATCACTGGAGTTTCTAAATTAAACCCAACTGATCACACCACCATCGCCGATCGAATTATCACTGGTACTTGGGCATTTGCTGCCGCAATGACTCAGGGAGATATTACTATTCACGGGGGGCGCGCAGAACATATGGAAGTCATGTTAGAAAAACTGGCTCATGCTGGCGCAATAATAACTTCAACTAACGATGGCATTCGCGTACAAATGAATCAACGTCCCCGTGCAACTGATGTTGCAACTCTGCCTTATCCCGGATTTGCAACAGATTTATTGCCATTCATAATTGCTATGAATGCTGTCGCTGACGGTCATTCAATGGTTACTGAAAATGTTTTTGAATCGCGTTTTATGTTTGTGAACGAACTTATGCGTTTAGGCGCCCGGATTTCTGTTGATGGTCATCATGCATCAATTAATGGAATCCCCCAGTTATCTGGTGCTCCGGTTGAAGCAACTGATATCCGCGCTGGTGCAGGTTTAGTTTTAGCCGCACTAGTCTCTGAAGGTGAAACCACTGTTGATGGGGCTTTTCACATTGATCGCGGATATCCTAATTTTGCTGAGCAATTAAGCGCTTTAGGTGCGAAGGTTTCTCGCGAATAACACAATCCAAATCAAATTTGTAGTTCCAGTTCCATACCTAAGATTGTTAGTGAAAGAAACTGTGTATTTGCTTTTCATGTTTCTGTAACTAACAATAGTATTTACTTAACTGTCTCCGTCAAAATAGAGACGCGATTATTTGAGACTGAAATAAAACCACCTTCGACATTAAATTCCTGAGTGGTTCCATCAACAGATTTAATGCTTACCGCTCCGTCGACTAGTACGCCAAATAAAGGTGAGTGATCTGGAAGGACACCGAGGTCTCCTTCAGTTGTGCGAGCAGAAATGAAAGTTGCCTGCCCGGACCACACCTGTTGTGTTGGCGATACTAGTTCGACGTTAAGAGCCATTTTTATTCCTTTATAAATTCTTCGCTAGTTCAGCAGCGTTGCGCTCGACATCATCGAGACCACCGCACATGAAGAATGCTTGTTCTGGAATGTGATCGTACTTTCCATCAGCAAGCGCTTCAAAGGCAACAATCGTCTCTGAAAGTGGAACGAATGAACCTTCGATACCGGTGAAGACCTTCGCAACGAAAGTGTTCTGGGAAAGGAAGCGCTGAATACGACGTGCGCGACCAACCAAGATTCGGTCATCTTCAGATAACTCATCAATACCAAGAATTGCGATAATGTCCTGTAGATCTTTGTAACGCTGCAAGATCTGCTTGATGCGGTTAGCAACTTTGAAGTGGTGCTCTCCGATATAGCGTGGATCCAAGATGCGTGAAGTTGAGTCAAGTGGATCCACAGCTGGGTAAATACCGAGCTCTGAAATCGGACGAGACAAAACCGTAGTTGCATCTAAGTGTGCGAATGTTGTGTGCGGCGCTGGGTCAGTAATGTCATCTGCAGGAACATAAATTGCCTGCATCGATGTAATTGAGTGACCGCGTGTTGAAGTAATGCGCTCTTGCAACTGACCCATTTCATCAGCAAGTGTTGGCTGATAGCCCACTGCAGATGGCATACGTCCAAGAAGCGTTGATACTTCAGATCCTGCCTGTGTGAAACGGAAAATGTTATCGATGAACAGAAGCACATCCTGCTTCTGCACATCGCGGAAGTACTCCGCCATAGTTAGCGCAGAGAGAGCAACACGAAGACGCGTGCCAGGTGGTTCATCCATCTGACCGAAGACCAAAGCTGTTTTATTGATAACGCCAGTCTCGGTCATTTCAAGGAATAAGTCGTTTCCTTCACGAGTACGTTCTCCAACACCGGCGAATACGGATACACCACCGAAGTTTTCAGCTACGCGATAGATCATTTCCTGAATAAGAACAGTTTTACCAACACCTGCACCACCGAATAGACCAATCTTTCCACCCTTAACATAAGGAGTTAGTAGATCGATAACTTTGATACCTGTCTCGAACATCTCTGTCTTTGATTCAAGTTGATCAAAAGGTGGAGCATCACGGTGAATTGGCCAACGCTCTTTGATATCAAGTGATGAAGTTGGAACATCAAGTGATTCACCAAGTGTGTTGAATACGTGACCTTTCGTAACATCACCAACAGGAACTGAGATTGCTGCACCTGTATCTGTTACTTCTGCACCACGCACCATTCCGTCCGTTGGTTGCATAGAAATCGCGCGCACAAGGTTGTCACCAATGTGTTGCGCAACTTCAAGGGTCAAGGTACGAGTAGTGCCACTCATAGTGGTCTCTACATGGAGCGCGTTAAAGATCGATGGCATTGAATCCGCTGGGAATTCAATATCCACGACCGGCCCAATAACTCGGGCTACGCGGCCTTTACCTGTTGATGACATCATTCACTCCCTGCGCTAGCTGAGGCTAACGCGTCTGCGCCGCCCACGATTTCACTGATCTCTTGGGTAATTTCGGCCTGACGAGCCGCGTTCGCAAGTCGCGTTAACGACTTGATTAAATCATCAGCATTGTCAGTCGCTGACTTCATGGCACGACGTCGTGCAGCATGCTCCGAAGCAGCTGATTGCAACATCGCATTGAAGATTCGGGCTTCGATATAACGTGGCAGAAGTGCATTTAGAACTTCTGCAGCATTTGGTTCAAATTCATACATTGGAAGTAGCGCAACAGAAACTGGTGCATCACTTTCAACAACTTCAAGTGGCAACATGCGCTTTGCCAATGCGTTTTGAGTCAGCATCGATTTAAATTCAGTATAAATAATATGAATTTCATCTACGCCATTAACATCTTGTGAAGAATCTGCAAGGAACGCTTGAATAAGTGCGCTGGCAACTTCCTTTGCATTTTCATATGTTGGGTTATCTGAAAAACCAGTCCATGAACCAGCAATGTCGCGATTGCGGAACTTGTAATAGTTAACCGCTTTGCGGCCAACCAGATAATTTGAAACTTGTAAACCACGTTCACGAATCATCGCAGCTAGCTGTTCGCCTTCTTTGATGGCGTTGTTTGAATAAGCGCCAGCCATACCGCGATCAGCAGAAATGATTAATATCGCTGCACGCTTTGGGTTTTCAGAAGGTGTAGTAAGTGGGTGAATCGTGGAGGAGAAAGATGCAACCGCTGATACCGCACGAGTCAACTCATTTGCATAGGGAGTTGAGGCTGCGACTCGTTGCTTCGCTTTGACAATTCGAGAAGCCGAGATTAACTCCATGGCTTTCGTAATTTTCTTAGTCGCTTTAACGGATCGCATCCGTCGGCGGTAAATACGTAGTTGGGCACCCATAGGTTACTTCTTCACCGCCGGTGGCACATGCTTGGTAATTACTTCAGCAACTTCTGATTCAAGAGCTTTCGCTTCTGCTTCATTAACGGCTGCTGCTACCGATGATTTAAATTGCTTCTTGAAGGTTTCAACTGCTTCCTTCATCTTGGCAACTGTGTCATCTTCAAGCAATTTAGTTTCAGAAATGACTGTGAATATTTCTTTTCTTTCGCGACCAATAAAGTCGAGAAGTTCAGCTTCAAATCGGCGAATATCAGCAACTGCAACGCTATCTAGCGCTCCTGATGTTCCTGCCCAAATTGAAACGATTTGGCGCTCTAGTGAATAAGGTGAGTACTGACCTTGCTTCAAGAGTTCAACCATGCGCGCACCGCGCTCAAGTTGTGCCTTTGAAACCGCATCTAGATCTGAACCGAATGCAGCGAATGCTTCGAGCTCGCGGAACTGTGCCAGGTCAAGACGCAAACGGCCAGCAATCTTCTTCATCGCCTTAGTCTGCGCAGAGCCACCAACACGAGAAACTGAAACACCTACGTTAATCGCTGGACGTACACCTGCGTTAAATAGATCTGTTTCAAGGAAGCACTGACCATCAGTAATTGAAATTACGTTTGTTGGAATAAATGCTGAAACGTCATTTCCTTTTGTTTCAATGATTGGCAAACCTGTCATTGAACCGCCACCAAGTTCATCAGAAAGCTTGGCGCAACGTTCTAGCAAACGTGAGTGTAAGTAGAAAACATCTCCTGGGTACGCTTCGCGGCCTGGTGGGCGACGAAGAAGGAGTGAGACAGAACGATAAGCCTCGGCTTGCTTTGAAAGATCATCAAAAACAATTAGAACGTGCTCGCCCTTGTACATCCAGTGCTGACCAATTGATGAGCCAGTGTATGGAGCAAGGTACTTAAAGCCTGCTGGGTCAGAGGCAGGAGATGCAACGATTGTTGTGTACTCCATTGCGCCAGCTTCTTCGAGTGCACCCTTAACGGAAGCAATCGTTGAACCCTTTTGACCAATAGCAACATAAATACATTTAACTTGCTTCTTTGGATCTCCAGTTAACCAGTTTTCTCGCTGGTTAATAATGGTGTCAACTGCAACCGCAGTCTTTCCGGTCTGGCGATCACCAATAATTAATTGGCGCTGTCCACGACCGATAGCAGTCATCGCATCAATCGCTTTAATTCCAGTTGCAAGTGGTTCCTTAACTGGTTGGCGCTCAACTACAGAGGGAGCCTGTAATTCAAGTGCACGACGAGCATCAGCTTTGATTTCACCCTTGCCATCAATTGGGCGACCAAGTGGATCAACAACGCGACCCAAGAAGCCATCACCAACTGGTACCGAAAGAATTTCGCCAGTACGACGTACGGAAGTTCCCTCTTCAATTCCAGCGTATCCGCCGAGAATAACAACACCGATCTCACGCACATCAAGGTTGAGTGCTAGACCAAGTGTTCCGTTCTCGAACTGCAGGAGTTCGTTCGCCATTGTTGAAGGCAAGCCCTCAACGCGAGCGATGCCATCGCCTGCTTGGCTAACTGTTCCTACTTCGTCGCGAGCTGCCGCGCCGGGATCGTATGACTTAACGAAATTCGCTAAGGCATCCCGAATCTCATCGGGTTGGATCTTGAGCTCTGCCATGTCGTTCTCCCTTTTTCTTTTCTTCTTAAACTTTTACTTACGCGGATTGACCAACTAGTGCACGTCCTGCATTTGCAAGACGGTTTACAACGCTTCCATCAACTAACTCATCTGCGAACTTAATTGAGACGCCACCCAAAATTGTTGGATCAATTTGGACGTTAATTCGGATTGGCTGGCCAACCTTTTTCTCAAGAACTGATGCAAGGCGTGAGCGCTGTGCATCAGATAGTTCCGCAGCAGTGCGAACAACTGCGATTAAACGATTACGTCGATTTGCTAGACCAAAAAGATAATCAGCAAAGGCTGCTTCGATGCTTCGGCCTCGCAAATTTGCAACTAAAGCGCTAGCCAAAGTCACAGTGGAGACTGATGCTTTCTTTCCAAGTACTTCACTTATCAAAGCAGATTTTGCGGATGCTGAACCTGTACTGACTAGTGCTTTGCGAAGTTCAAATGAATCTGCCACCAAACGTGAAGTTTGGAACATTTCATCCTCAACACGATCAAGTTCATTATTGATATTTGCAGCTGAAGCCTCTGCTTCAATCGCCAGTTGCTCAATTACATGTACAACATCTTTAGTTGCAGACCAACGCAGTCCTGCAATTTCTGAAAGAAGTGATGTGGCAAGAGCCCCAGTAGATTTTCCGAATATTTCTTTAACCAGCGCCGCTTTCGCAACGTGGTCACGAGAAGGATCGGTAATTGCTCGGCGAAGCGATGTGTTATTTGCAAAAATATCTGCCACAAAAAAGAGATTTGAAGACAACTCAGAAGCCGTTATCGATGTTGCGCCCTTGACTGCAGCATCGAGTGCGGTACGAGCAATCACGAGTGATTGTCGACTGCTTCCTCCAAGATGAATTCTCATTGCTTTTACTTACTCTTCTCTAGATCATCCAGGAATCGATCAACGATTCGTGACTGACGCGCTTGATCATCCAGTGCTTCTCCAACGATCTTCGAAGCTAATTCAACTGCGAGTGCACCAACTTCATTGCGAAGTGATGTGATCGCTTGTTGGCGCTCAGCTTCAATAGATGAATGAGCAGCGGCAGTAATGCGCGCAGCTTCTTCTTGTGCTTTGGCACGAAGTTCTTCCATGATTGCCGCACCTTGCACTCGAGCATCTTCACGAAGGGCTTGTGATTCTTCGCGAGCTTTTGCAAGCTGCTCGGTGTATTGGGTTAAAGCGCGCTGAGCTTCTAGTTGTGCTTTTTCTGCAAGTTCAATTCCGCCTTCGATAGCTGCAGTGCGTTCGGTAAATGCTTTTTCAAACATCGGAACGACTTTGCGACGCAAGACGAAAAAGAGAAGCGAGAAGGCAACAAAGCCCACGATGATTTCCGACGTGTGCGGAATCAGTGGATTGAGAGCTTCTCCTGGAGCGGCTAAATATAAATTACGCATTTTTTCCTCTACTCAGTGATTAATTGAATTGGTTATAGAACGAATGCGAGAACAAGACCGAATAGTGCGAGAGCTTCAGCAAGTGCGAATCCAAGAAACGCGATTGGCTGTAGAACGCTACGAGATTCAGGTTGACGTGCAACGCCGTTGATATATGCGGCGAAGATCATTCCGATTGCCAGTGCCGGTCCAATTACTGCGAGACCGAAACCAACCAGGTTAAGCGACCCTGTCATTTTTCTTACCTTTCGTTAGGTGGTGCGTTGTTAGTGCTCGTCGGCAAGGGCGCCGGCGATGTAAAGAGCGGATAAGAGAGTGATGATGTAGGCCTGAAGGCACTGCACCAAAAACTCAAAGAACGTTAAGACAATTGCGAAAGAAAAGGCAAATGGGCTAAATAGTTTCATAATCAAGTGAGAGTCATTAAGCATGTACTCGCCACCCAATACGAATACAAGAAGCAGTAAGTGGCCCGCAAACATATTTGCGAAAAGTCGCAACGAAAGAGTTAGCGGACGAGATACAAAAAATGTAACAATTTCAATTGGAGTGATCAAGATGTACGCGGCTTTAGGAATACCCGGCATAAATAAAATATTCTTAAAGTACTTGTAGGGACCGTGCTTGCGAATACCCACTGCGTGAAAAGTAATAAGTGTCAGAATTGCGAGCGCATATGGAAATCCCACACGTGACATCGCCGGGAATTGCAGCATCGGAACAATTGCAAAAATATTATTTGTTAAGACAAATGTGAAGAGGGTGAAGAGGTAAGGCACAAAGCGCATAAATTCTGGGCCGATAACATCGCGGCTTAAATCATTGCGAACGAATCCGTAAACACTTTCGCCGGCAAACTGTAATTTGGAAGGTACTACAGATGCTTTTCGTGATGAAGCGATGAAGAAGATTGAAATCAAAATAATTGAGAGAAAAACCAGCGCAATTGGCTTTGTCGTGTATTCGTTATCACCGAAAATTGGGGGTAAAACGAAATCTTTAGTACTTGGCGGGGCAAAGCCATCGCCTTCAGCGCCAGATCGAACTAACGAAAGCACACGAACTCCAATGCTTATAAGACGAGAATTGCATACCTAAACACGCTGGGGGCTCGTGTATTTAGAGAACCCTATGTGGAAAAGCCGCAACCTGTGAAATCGAACATCGGGGGAAAAGCGTGGAACGCATCACCTGGCTGAGCGTAAAAAGGCTACTCGCGACCAAAACGAAGCCAGAGCAGATAAAACGCCCCGCCCATTCCAAGTAAAAGTCCCAGCAAAGTTAGGTAGCTCGTATCTAGCCACTTATCCGCGGCATAGCCAAGTCCACCCCAAAAAAGGAGCCCAGAGAGCAGATAGCCGACGATTGTCCACGCTGCATTTTCATCGCGCCGATTTTGATTATTGCTCACGTGATCCTCCAACTGCTTATGGTGCCTAATTGAGTCTGGCTTATTTAGTGACTGGGGGCAATGGTAGATGAGTTTTAAGTTTGAGATAACTAGCTATCTCTCCCCCAAGCCAAGCGAAGGTCAAAGCGCAGGCTGAGAGGCCAAAGCTGAGTCGGTCGATGACTTCTCGATCAGTGAACTCAGATAGCGCCCAAAGGAAAACTCCCAGAAATAAAATTTTGGCGAAGTAAGAAAAAAGCGCCATCGCCATGGTGCTCATCGGGTCAAGATTTGTGGAGAGTTTAGAGAGAAGAATATGAACTACAAAGTAAATTGGAACGATAAATTGAACTAGTAGCGCTCCATAAAAACCAGGAAATCCTCGAAAAATTGAAAAGATAACGATCATCGTTAATCCAACTAGCAAAGTGGGGCGAATGGCACCACGCAAAAGTTGCGATTCGTTGGAGTTAGACATTAGTTAAAACTTTATCAGGGCGAAGTGACTTTGATTTTCCACGGGTGAAATAAATTGTAAATGCTAGTAGAGCGCCCGCGAAGATGGCTGATGCCCAAAGCGGAGCAAATGCCGAAACGGTAACTGGAAAGGCAATTGTCGCTGTCCATAAATACATAATTGCTGCTGTGCGAAGTTGGGTATTTCCAGAACGCATAATTCGGTGATGCAGATGATCTTTATCAGATGAAAATGGTGATTTACCTGCGCGTAATCGCCGGAAAATTGCTAGCGTTAAATCAGCAAGTGGAATCGCTAAGACAGCAAAGGGAAGCAATAGTGGCAAAAGTGCTGGACCAAGTTTTTCTTCTCCAATTGCATTTGGATCAACCTGCCCAGTCAAGGTAATTGCAGATGCAGCGAGCATCAGCCCTAAGAACATTGATCCTGAATCACCCATAAAGATTCGTGCGGGAGATGAGTTATGTGGCAAAAATCCGAGACAAACACCAACCGTTATCGCGGTAATCAGTGAAGGAGCTCCTGCGCGATTGAACCCATAAACAACTGCTAATAAATAAGCAAAAGCAAAAAATGCAGCTCCAGCAATAGCAACGATTCCAGCAGCAAGTCCGTCTAAGCCATCAATAAAATTCACTGCATTGATCGATACTAAAACGATTAAAACGGTAAGTAATTGCCCAACTTGTGGAGGCAACATAGTGACGCCATTTATGGGAAGCCATAAAATTTGAATTCCAAATAAAAGCAAAATTCCAGCGGCCAGTGTCTGACCCGCAAGTTTAGTAATTGCATCTAATTCAAAGCGATCATCAAGCATTCCAAGTAACACTAAAAAAGTTCCAGCAAGGAATATTCCTTGTGTCTCTTTTCCAAATGATTTACCTACCAATGAAAGGTTTCCAACTATCAAAAGTGTTGCTGCCATCGAAAGCCACATAGCCAAGCCACCCCAGCGTGGAGTAGGAATGCTATGAATATCACGCGAACGAATATGTGCCACGGCTCCAAAGTGCAAAGCCCATTTACGTACAAAGGGTGTGATGACATAGCAAAAGGCGGCTGCCAGAAGGAGCGTTACTAAATATTCGCGCATGCGCTATTGGCGCCTCTTACGCGGTGTAAATTGGAAAGCGGGCGGTAAGCGCATGAACTTCAGACTTAATTGTTGCCAATGTTTTTTCATCATCAGTTTTGATCGCGCGCGAAATAAATGAAGCTATAGTCTTCATTTCTTCAACTCCCATGCCCTGCGTTGTTGTTGCAGGAGTTCCAACGCGAATTCCACTTGCTATGCCCGGCTTCTCTGGATCATACGGAATCGCATTCTTATTCATAACAATTCCAGCTTGACCGCATCTTTCATCAGCAACTTTTCCAGTCACTCCAGTTCCACGAATATCCATCAGTGCAAGGTGAGTTTGGGTTCCACCTGAAACCGCTCTCATTCCTTCACCCTCAAGAGCTGCTGCAAGTGCTTTTGCATTTACGATCACATCTTTTGCATACTTTTGGTATTCCGGTGTTGCGCATTCAGCGAGCGCAATTGCTTTTCCAGCAACAGCAGACATGATCGGTCCACCCTGCATTCCCGGAAAGACTGCCTTATCGATTGCCGCTGCGTGCTCGGCCTTTGTCAAAATCATGCCACCACGTGGGCCACGTAAAACTTTATGTGTCGTAAATGAAACAACATCGGCATAAGGAACCGGTGATGGGATCGCTTTACCTGCAACTAAGCCGATGAAGTGCGCAGCATCAACCCACATGATCGCACCGACTTCATCACAAATTGATCGAACTTTTTCGAAATCAACTAGAGACGGGTAAGCGGTTGCACCGGAGCAAATCATCTTTGGTTTGGTGCGAATTGCGATGTCGCGCATTTCGTCATAATCAATTAATTCATTATCTTGACGGACGCCGTATGACTCGACGTTAAACCACTTACCTGAAAAGTTAACGTGTGAGCCATGAGTTAAATGGCCACCATGAGGAAGTGACATAGCCAGCACGGTATCTCCCGGCTTTGTGAAGGCTAAGTAAATTGCGACGTTGGCACTGGCACCTGAGTGTGGCTGAACGTTTGCATGATCGGCACCGAAAAGCGCCTTTGCGCGATCAATTGCTATTACTTCTACTTTATCTACTTCTTCACATCCACCGTAATAACGCTTTCCGGGATATCCCTCGGCATATTTATTGGAAAGAGTGGAACCCATCGCTGCTAGAACTGCGCGGGATGTGAAATTCTCAGATGCAATCAACTGTAAATTATTTTGTTGGCGCTTTAACTCAGAGAGAAGCACCGCAGCAATATCGGGGTCTTGCTTACTGAGTAAATTAAAGTCTGGGCCGTAAAAAGTCTCTGCGCTCATGCGGGCAAGCCTAAGGCTTAGAGGGCAGAAATGCTCGGTGCGATTGCTGTGATTTGATCTCGCGCAATGGCGGCTTCTCGCAATATGGACAAATCAACTCCCTCGCATTGTATAACCGTGCTGAGTGGACCGTTCGGGATTAGACCGGCTGAAAATATTGCAGAGACTTCGATATCGCTGAAAGGTAATTCATCAGGATCAATTATTGGATGACTACCTAACTTTGCTGCACTTGCTACAGCGACTGGGCCATGGCTAGAGATTACTTTAAGTAAAAATTCACTCTCTGGAATTCTTACACTTATCCAATCAAGTTCTCTAGTATCACCTAAATCCCAATTTAGCCCGAGTTGTGGTCTTAAATTTAATGAGAGTTTGCCTGGCCAAAACTCCTTCATTAACGAACGTGCTTCGGCGCTAATCTCCCGAGCAATCCCATCAATATTTTCCACTTTAGAAATCATTACCTGTGCTGCGACACCAAGTTTATCGCCACGCAAAACATGAAGAGCGCGAACTGCATCATGAGAAAAAGCACTAGCGACTAAGGTGTAAGAATTTTCAAGTGGCAGAACAATCACATATCCATCATTTAGCGCCGTTACCGCCTTTGCAACATGATCGGTCAAGTCGCCAATATTTAAATCGATTATCGCCATTTTATTTTCTTACCGCCGATGACCAGCGAGGTCGACCAGTTAAATCATTATGGAGTGCAATGTCAGTGAATGAATTAGAAAGTGCATTTGCGATTGTTGCACCCTGTTCTTCGGTATGTTCAATCACCAATATTCCATTTCGCTTTAATAATCGCGCTGCAGCATCAATGAATAACTTTGGAATCTCCATTCCAGTTTCACCGCCAAAAAGTGCCAAATGTGGTTCATGTTCGGCAACATCTCTCGGTAATACTTGTGAATTAGGAATATAAGGTGGATTAGCGATGACTACATCGCAAGTTACCCCTGGCAATACATCGCTGACATCACCTTCGATAACTCTTACATTTTCAGAGATCTTAGAAACATTTCGCTTTAACCAGATGATCGCATCCGCGCTTTTTTCAACTGCAATCACTCTCGAGCGGGGGGCTTCAGTTGCAATGGCCAGAGCCAGCGCCCCAGAACCTGCACCTAAATCGATTACTGATATTTCACCAGTAACTGTTTTTTCCAAGTTAGCAATATGGGTTAGTACCGCTTCCACTAGGAGTTCGCTTTCAGGTCTTGGTACCAAAACTCCGGGCCCAACTTCAATCTCTAAATGACGAAAAAAAGCAGTTCCAGTTAAATATTGCAGGGGTTCTTGGCTAGCCCGACGTGAAATTAACTTGGCAAAAGTATCTTCGATTACCCCAAAGTCACCAAGTGATTTTAAAGTTGCCTCAAGTGCAACAGAGTTATGTAGATCCATACGAGTGATACCTAGAACGTATGCCAGTAAATGCTCAGCATCAGTTTCAGCAATATCAGCAGCCGCTAATTTTTCTTTCGCTGACCTAAGTAAGGGTTTGATCTGACTCATATTTTTCGTACCTGTATATTCGATTACTTTGTAGAGGAAAGCTTTGCTGCCTTATCGGCATCAAGGAGAGCCTGAACTACATCATCTAAGTCACCGTTTAAGACTGCATCTAAGTTATTAGATTTATAATTAACTCGATGATCGCTCAAGCGATTTTCAGGAAAGTTATACGTACGAATTCGCTCTGAACGGTCAACAGTGCGAACTTGGCTCTTTCGTTCAGCCATGGCAGCCGCTTCGGCTTTCTCTTGCGCGTGAGCTAAAAGTCGTGCGCGCAAGATGCGAAGTGCTGATTCTTTGTTCTGTAATTGTGATTTTTCATTCTGGCAAGAGACAACGATTCCAGTTGGGCCGTGAGTAAGTCGCACTGCTGAATCTGTTGTGTTCACAGACTGTCCACCCGGCCCAGATGAGCGATATACATCTACACGCACATCATTCATATTTAACTCAACATCAATTTCCTCCGCTTCCGGAAGTACCAAGACACCAGCAGCTGATGTATGAATTCTTCCTTGGCTCTCTGTTTCTGGCACACGTTGCACTCGGTGAACGCCACCTTCAAATTTAAGTCGTGCGTAAGGGGTAGTTCCAGGTTCTGGAGTTCCTTTAGATTTAATTGCCATAGAAATATCTTTATATCCACCAAGATCTGATTCGGTGATATCTATAATTTCAACTTTCCAATTACGTTTTTCCGCATAACGCTGATACATCCGCACTAAATCACCAGCAAAGAGCGCTGACTCATCGCCACCTGCTCCAGCCTTAACTTCAATAATTACATCACGATCATCATTTGGATCACGCGGCAATAAGAGTTCTTCTAATTTTTCGGCTGCTGCTTCAACTGAATTTTCCATCGCCGGAATTTCACTGGCAAAGGATGCATCTTCCAAAGCCATCTCGCGCGCAGCTTGCAGATCATCTGCTGCAGTTTTCCAAGCATTGAAGCCCGCAACGACCGGACCAAGTTGGGCATAACGGCGACCAAGTTGGCGCGCCTTTCCTTGATCATCGTGGATAGAAGGATCAGCCATCTGCTTCTCTAACTCTTCATATTCGCGCACCATTTCGTGGGCTGATGCAAAGCGATCATTGCTCATTTGGCTTCTCCTCTCTGGTTACTTGCTGATCTGGTTACTTGCTGATCTGGTTACTTGCTGATCTGGTTACTTGCTGATCTGGTTTACGGAAATAAAAAGACCGCCCCCGCAACCTCAGATGGGTTGCGGTGCGGTCTCTTTAGAAAGCTACTTCTTGCCGAAACGCTCTTCGAACTTAGCAACACGTCCACCAGTGTCGAGAATGCGCTGCTTACCGGTGTAGAACGGATGGCAAACTGAACAAACTTCAACATAGATTGAACCACTTGCAACTGTTGAGCGGGTTACAAACTTTTCACCGCAACCACAAGTTACTTGGGTTTCTTTATATTCTGGGTGGATCTCTGGCTTCATTTCATTTCCTTTTCGTTGGCTGGGTCCGCACAAGTGCGGTGAACCAGGTCCTTACCTTTAAAATTTCTAGGCCGTAATCATCTCGCGGAATGAGAAATCCTCAAAATCCGAGCGGACTTCACCTAAAACTAGCCCTCGCTTGGACCAGAGGTCGTCTTCTGAATCTGCATCAAGAATTCAACGTTGGACTTGGTGCCCTTCATTTTCTCGAGTAATAGTTCTAGTGCTGCTTGTGGCTCGAGCGCATGAAGCACTCGACGGAGTTTCCAGACAATATTTAGCTCCTCGGCGCCCATCAGGATTTCTTCCTTACGTGTTCCTGAAGCAACCACGTTCACTGCTGGGAATATTCGCTTATCAGCCATTCGGCGATCCAGAATTAATTCCATATTTCCAGTTCCCTTAAACTCTTCGAAAATAACTTCATCCATTCGAGAACCAGTATCAACTAGTGCTGTTGCAAGAATAGTTAGTGAACCACCATCTTCAATATTACGAGCAGCTCCAAAGAATTTCTTTGGTGGATAGAGCGCAGCTGAATCAACACCACCTGAAAGAATTCGGCCAGATGCTGGTGCTGCAATGTTGTATGCACGACCCAAGCGTGTAATCGAGTCAAGTAGAACAACAACATCGTGTCCCATTTCAACTAAACGTTTTGCGCGCTCAATTGCCAGTTCAGCAATTGTGGTGTGATCATCGGCTGGACGATCAAATGTTGAGGCAATTACTTCACCCTTTACGGAGCGTTGCATATCGGTAACTTCTTCTGGACGCTCATCAACTAGAACAACCATCAAGTGACACTCAGGGTTATTGGTTGTGATCGCATTAGCGATTGCTTGCAAGACCATTGTCTTACCGGCCTTAGGTGGCGAAACAATAAGTCCGCGCTGGCCTTTACCAATTGGTGCAATCAAATCGATTACTCGAGTTGTCAGAATATTTGGTTCAGTTTCAAGGCGCAGGCGCTCTTGTGGGTAGAGCGGAACTAACTTGCCGAATTCAACACGATTACGCGCTTCATCTGGAGTTAATCCATTAATTGTTTCCAAGGTAATAAGTGGATTGAATTTTTGACGTTGCTCACCTTCGCGGGCTTGGCGAACTTGACCAGTTACAACATCACCTTTGCGAAGTCCGTACTTACGGACCTGGGCTTGTGAAACATAAATATCATTTGGGCCAGGTAAATATCCACCAGTACGAATAAATGAATAGTTATCCATAATGTCAACCAGACCACCAACGGGTACTAACACATCATCTTCACCAATTACTGGTTCACGTTCTTCACGCTGTCCGCGGTCACGGTTGCGATCACGTCCACCTTTGCGATCACGATTGCGATCACGTCGCCCAGCAAAACTGCGATCGTTATCGCGTGGTCCGTTATCTTGAATATCGTCTTCATCAGAGCCATCATCAGAGTTGCTCTGTGCGTTATCGCGGCTTGAATTCTTCTTTGCATTTCGTGCTTCACGGCGAGCTTCGCGCTCTGCCTTTGCCGATTCACGGTTTGCTGCCTGTAAGTCAGCGATCGCAGTTACGAGTGCATCTTTCTTTAACTTTGCAGCGCCATCGATACCAAGTTGTGAAGCAACTTCCTTTAACTTAGGAAGGCTCATTGCAGTGAGCTCTGGACTATTTGAACGAACTGGTTCAACGTCTTTAACTGTCTCTGTCATCTTTATCTTTTCATTTAGGGCTTCGTCTACGACTTGAGTTCGTAGAAGCAAAAAGCCTGGTTATTTGGATTTATTACCTGCCGTCTTTCACTGTAACTTCCAGCGGAGCAAGTGGCTAAAGAGTAGCACCCCACGGGAGCCCGTTGCAAAAGAGCTAAAGAATCACTGCTCCAGTGCGCGAAATTTCTAGCGATTTCGCCTCAAACTTTGCATCAGTAGCTCGCATTAGTTCGGCTACATCGAATTCATTTCCGGTGTGCAGAGCAAGCACGGTTGGCCCCGCTCCCGAAATACAGGCCGCAACACCGGCGGCTCTTAACTTACTTAATAGTGCAAATGATGTTGGCATTGCTTCACTGCGATATGACTGGTGCAAGAAATCTTCGGTTGCGCGATATAGCAAATCTGGGCGCAGGGTGAGTGCATGAACAAGAAGGGCAGTGTGTGCTGAGTTTTTAGTGGCATCTGAATGTGGAATTGACTCGGGAAGCATTTTGCGAGCTTTTGAAGTTGCGACTGAGTTTGCTGGTGTAAATGCAACCGCACGGATTCGTGTATCAACGCTCAATGAAATCGCTTGCGCAACACTTTTCCCATGTTGAATTTCTTGCCAAGCCACAACAGCTCCACCATAAAGAGCCGCTGCCACATTATCGGGATGACCTTCCATCTCTGTGGCTAATTGCAATAATTTCTCATCACTCATTTTGTCGCTACCAGTTAATACAAGTGCTCGTGCAAGTGAGAGGCCACCAACTATTGCACTCGCTGATGAACCTAAACCACGACGATGCGGAATTACGTTTAGAGCACGAATCGAGATTCCTTTTGGCTTTCCACCTAAAAATTCAAAACCTTTATACATTGCCTTAACTAATAGATTTTTATCAGTTAGTGGAACTTCACCAGCACCTTCACCCATGACTTCAATATCAAGGCCGGGCTCATCAACAATCATCGCGATATATCGATCGTGCATTCCCAAAGCTAATCCAAATGAGTCAAAACCCGGACCCAAGTTGGCACTTGTTGCCGGAACTTGAACCTCAATTTGGCTCGCTTTAAAAGTTGGCTTGGCCATGGTTTTACTTGAGTCCTAGCGCTTTAGCAGCGGCGACAGCACTCACTTTTATAATTTTTGGTTTTTCAAACTTTTCCAAAGCCCATGAAATATCTTTTAGGCCATGTCCAGTTACGGTAATAACTATTTTTTTACCCTTAGGTAATTTTCCGGCCTTTTTATACTTTATTAAGCCAGCAATACCAGCGGCTGATGAAGGTTCAACAAATACACCTTCTTTGCCTGCAACGAGCGCGTAGGCAGCCAAGATTTCTTTATCTGTAACTGAATCAATTACTCCACCAGATTTATCGCGCGCTTCGATCGCTTGATCCCAAGACGCTGGATTACCAATACGTATCGCAGTTGCAATTGTTTCTGGCTTTAATACTGGCTTGCCTTTTACAAGTGGTGCTGAACCGGCTGCTTGGAAACCATACATTTGCGGCAATGAATTAGAAATCTTATCTTTGCAGTACTCGTTATATCCCTGCCAGTAAGCGGTTATGTTTCCAGCGTTGCCAACCGGTAACGCGTGAATATCTGGAGCAAATCCCAATTTATCTACTACTTCAAAAGCGGCTGTTTTCTGTCCTTCAATGCGATACGGATTCACTGAGTTAACTAAAGCAACTGGGTAATTATCAGAGAGATCTCGGACCAAAGTTAGGCAATCGTCAAAGTTTCCCGCAACTTGCAGAATTTGTGCTCCATGAATAACTGCCTGCGCAAGTTTTCCAGTTGCAATTTTTCCAGCAGGAATTAAGACTGCAGAAACCATTCCGGCCGTTGTCGCGTATGCCGCAGCACTAGCTGATGTATTTCCCGTAGATGCGCAGATAACTGCCTTCGCCCCATCTTCGGCAGCTTTGGAAATTGCCATAGTCATTCCACGATCTTTAAATGAACCAGTTGGATTCATTCCTTCATATTTCAGCCAAACATCGTTACCTAAAAGTTCGGAGAGATAGCAAGCGTAGATAAGCGGCGTACCACCTTCGCCGAGTGAAACTACTGGAGTTTTCGCTGATACGGGAAGTCGGTGACGATATTCCTCAATAACTCCACGCCACTGGTGCGCGCCAGATTTTTTGCTGTTAAAAAAACTCATGCGCTTAACTCCCCCTCAACGCGGATAACACTCGAAATATTTTTAACCATATCCATTTTCTTCAGCGAATCAACGGTTGCTTTTAATTCACCTTCAGTTGCACGGTGGGTGACAATCGTTAATTCAGCATCACTATTGCGACCAGCTTGGTTAACAGTCTGAATTGAAACACCTTGGGATGAGAAAGTGTTGGCAATTGCTGCCAAAACACCTGCTTTATCCTCAACTTCTAGTCGGATTAAAAACTTAGTTTTCGTTGATTCAATTGGAGCAATATCGCGATCCGCGTAATCAGTTTCACGCTGACCAACTGAGTTCAAAGCAATATGGCGCGCTACTGCAACGACATCTCCCAGAATTGCTGAAGCAGTTGGCGCACCGCCCGCACCTCTTCCGTAGAACATGAGGGATCCAGCAGATTCTGCTTCCACAAAGACAGCGTTGTAAGCATCTCGCACTGAAGCCAACGGATGGCTCTTATGCAACATCACTGGATGTACGCGAACCGAGATTTCATCGGCAGGAGTTAATTCGGCTATCGCCAGAAGTTTGATCACGTGATCCATTGACTTAGCAATTTTCACATCTTCTAAAGTTATCTTTGATATGCCTTCGCGATAAACATCATCAACTGTTACACGAGTGTGGAATGCTAATCCAGAAAGAATTGCCGCTTTCGCTGCAGCATCAAATCCCTCAATATCCGCTGTTGGATCTGCTTCGGCATAACCCAGCGCTTGCGCTTCCTTTAGAACATCTGCAAACTCACGATTATCTTCATGCATTTTAGTCAAAATGTAATTAGTTGTTCCATTAACTATTCCCATTAATCGTGTAACAAAGTCACCGGCTAAAGAGTCACGCATTGGGCGAATGATTGGAATTGCACCAGCAACTGATGCTTCATAATAAATATCTTCGCCTTTTGCATACGCTGCAGTAAACATCTCCGCACCATGGCTGGCCAGTAGAGCCTTATTAGCAGTAACAACTGATTTACGATTTTCAATAGCAGTCATTATTAATTCACGTGCTGGTTCAATTCCGCCCATTACTTCAATCACAAGATCAATCTCGGGATCATTTACGATCGAGAATGGATCAGTCGTAAATAGCGCTGGATTGATTCCTTCATACGGCTTAAGAGTACGAACTGCGATGCGTGAGAGTTCCATTTTTACGCCAGCACGAGTTGAGAGTTCTGCAGTATCAGCAAGAAGTAAGCGCGCCACCGAGCTTCCAACAACGCCGCAGCCGAGCATGCCGATGCGAACTGATTTATCTGCGGGGCTCATGGTGCTTATTCTTTCACATCAAGAGCGAGCAGATCTTCCTCATTTTCACGGCGCACAATTACGCGGGCTTTTCCATCTTTTACTGCAATTACTGGGGGTCTTGGTACATGGTTGTAATTACTTGCCATGCTGCGGCCGTATGCCCCAGTTGCAGGAATAGCAATTAAATCTCCCGGGCAAATATCACTCGGCAGATTAATATCTTTAATAACTATGTCGCCAGTTTCGCAATGCTTTCCAACAACACGAGAAGTGATGGATGCTTGGCTTGAATTTCTCTGCGCAATTATTGCGTGATACTCAGCGTCGTAAAGTGACGGGCGAATATTGTCACTCATGCCACCATCGACGGAGATGTAATGTCGAGTATTCCCATCTTCTAAAATTACTTTCTTAGTAGTTCCTACTTCATATAGCGTGAAAGTTGATGGACCAACTATTGCACGACCAGGTTCAATTGAGATTCTTGGAATTGCTAAGTTATTTTTCGCACAAGCCGCAGTAACCGCTCTGCCAAGTGCCGGCAACACCTCGGCGGGCAAAAGGGTTTCATCTTCGGGTAAGTACGCAATTCCGTATCCCCCACCAAGATCTAACTCAGGAAGTTCCACGCCATATGCATCACGATACTTAGCAAGAAGGGCAATTAACAGGTCGGCCGCTAACTCAAATGAATCTGTACCAAAAATTTGGGAGCCAATGTGTGAATGAAATCCACGGAGATCTAATTCGGGATGTTGTAAAACTATTTCAATCGCACTCCATGCCGCACCACTAGCAATTGAGAATCCAAACTTCACATCTTCGTGGGCGGTAGAAATAGATTCGTGAGTATGGGCTTGTATTCCGGGAGTAAGGCGCAACATGACCCCTTGAACTACTCCATGGCTACGAGCAATAGTTGCAACTCGCTCGATCTCATGAAGTGAATCCATAACAATAACTTTTACACCAGCCGAAACTGCTCGATCAATTTCTTGAACAGATTTATTATTTCCATGCACTTCAATCTTTTTTGGATCTATTCCACCCGCGAGGGCAACCGCTAGTTCGCCACCTGTGCAGACATCAATCCCAATGCCACATTCTTTGATCCATTTCGCAACAGCGACAGAGATAAATGCTTTTGCTGCGTAGTAAACCGTTCCTGCATTTGTGCCAAATTCTGATTGCAGCGCTTGGTCCCAACTAAGCGCGCGCTCTTTAAAATCTTCCTCATCCACGAAGAATGCAGGCGTTCCAAAGTCGTTTGCTAATTTGGTGGCTGAAATTCCAGAGAGATGTAATTGACCTTCGTTAAATGAAATATTTTTAGACCACATAAATCGCTACATCCTCTCCGGAGCACTGACACCAAGTAATAGGAGACCATTCTTCAGTACTTGCAAAGTCGCTGCACATAAATTAAGTCTGGCACCGTGAAGGGAGGAAGCGGCCTCGTCACCCATCGGTAAAACTCGGCAGTCGGCATAAAAGCCGTGATAAACACCAGCAAGTTCCTCTAAATAGCGCGCTACTTTATGTGGTTCGCGTAACTCTGCCGCCGTGGCCACAACTCGTGGAAATTCAGCGAGAGATCCCAATAATTCATTTTCACGATCATGAATAAGTTGCGTTGGATCAAAATTCTCTAATCCACTAGAAATATTTAGCTCTGTCGCGTTACGAAGTACTGCTGCAATTCGCGCATGGGCATATTGAACATAATAAACCGGGTTTTCATTGGTGTTACGTTTTAGAACATCTACATCCATAACCATTGGCGTATCCACTGGATATCTAATCAAGGTGTAGCGCGCTGCATCAACACCTACTTTTTCAACTAATTCCTCCAGAGTAATAATTGTTCCGGCGCGCTTAGAAAGTTTTACTTCTTCGCCACCTTCCATAATTTTTACTAACTGACCGATCAGTACATGAATGTTGTAGTCAGGATTATCTCCGGCACACGCTGCGGTTGCCTTCAAACGATTTATATATCCGTGATGGTCGGCACCCAACATGTAGATGCAAATATCAAATCCACGTTCTCTTTTACTAATGTAATAAGCGGTATCCGAGGAGAAATACGTTAAGTCACCATTTGCTTTTACAAGCACGCGATCCTTGTCATCACCAAAATCCGTTGTACGTAACCAAGTTGCTCCGTCTTGTTCAAAGACGTGACCCTGTTTGCGTAATTTTTCTACTCCGTGTTCAACGCTGCCCTTTTCATGCAAGCTACGCTCAGAGAACCAAACATCAAAATGTGTATTAAAACCATCTAGAACTCTTTGTTGATCCTTGAGTTGTAGTTTGTACGCAGTTTCACGGAATGCAATTAGGCGTTCGGGCGCCGCAAGTTCAATGATTTTTGGATTCTCTGCCAGTACTTGCTTTGCTAGATCTAAAATATATTCACCTTGATATCCATCTTCAGGAATCGGCTGGTTCATTGCTACCGCCTGAACAGATTGGCCGAATAGATCCATCTGATTTCCACGATCATTTATATAAAATTCACGAGTTACCTGCGCTCCGGCCGCACTTAATACGCGACCGAGCGAATCTCCAACAGCCGCCCATCTGGTGTGACCAAGATGAAGTGGGCCTGTTGGATTAGCGCTAATAAATTCTAGATTTATTTTTACTCCGGCAAGTAAATTGCCTTCGCCATATTTTTCTTTTGACTGCAATATGGTGCGAACTAAATCTGCTTGACTGGCGCGATTAAGTTTTATATTAATAAAACCCGGACCAGCAATCTCCACAGAACTAACTTCATCGAGTAACTCGAGATCAGCCTTGAGGAGTTGTGCCACATCACGAGGATTCTTTCCAGCAGCTTTTGCAAGTTGCAGTGCGATTGAAGATGCATAATCTCCATGTTCGCGATTCTTTGGTCGCTCTAAGGGAATGCTAGGAGGAACCTTTCCAGTCAGCTCTCCACGTTCAATGGCGCGCGAAATTGCACCCTGAATTTCAGTGGCAATTAGATCTGAATGTGAACTCACAGGGCAAGGTTACCCTGCGTCAGGTTTTACTTTCCGAACCCCATCAAGTGCTCAAGAGCTAATTGATTTAAGGCTTCGTACTGATAGCCACGAGCACCAGCGGCTTCAACATCGAATGAATCTCCAGCGAGATCCTTCCAACCTTCGCCTTTACCCATTGTGCTTTCAACAAGTCCTGGAATATTTGAATTCTTCTGTGCCTGGATCACTCGAGGATCATTGCGATAAGCAGTTGCGCGCTCCTTTAGCGCTAAATAAGTGCGCATATTTGATGTCGCTGAATCCCAAACACCCTTGTCGTCTTCCGTGCGTCCCGGCTTGTAATCAAAGTGCTTCGGTCCGTCGTATTTGTAGCGCTCTAATAACTCAACGAGGAAGAATGCTGACTTTAGATCACCGTGGCCGAAGACCAGATCCTGATCGAACTTTGGACCATGCTGACCATTTAAATCAATATGAAATAACTTTCCTTGCCATAGCGCTTGCGCAATTCCATGGACAAAGTTCAACCCAGCCATCTGCTCGTGTCCTACTTCTGGATTTAATCCAACTAACTCTGGATGATCCAAGGTGTAAATAAATGCCAGTGCATGTCCGATCGTTGGCAAGAAAATATCACCACGTGGCTCATTTGGTTTTGGTTCGATAGCAAACTTAATTTTGTATCCGTTATCAATTACAAATTGACTTAATACGTTGAAGGCTTCGCGCATACGTTCGTGAGCTACATATGCATCTTTTGCAGCATCTGATTCGGCACCTTCTCGCCCACCCCAACAAACGTATGTGTGTGCGCCAAGCTCTACTGCAAGTTCAATATTGCGCATTGCTTTACGAAGTGAATAACGACGAATATCGCGATCATTACTTGTGAAGGCGCCATCTTTGAAAACTGGATGCGAGAAAAGATTTGTTGTGGCCATAGGAACTTGCATTCCGGTTTCGGCGAGCGCTTTTTTAAATCGATCAATATGTCCACGACGTGAAGCATCATCGCTACCAAATGGAATTAAATCATCATCATGAAAAGTCACACCGTAAGCTCCGCGCACAGCAAGTTCATTCACTGTGCGAACTGGATCGAGAGCACCACGAGTTGCGTCGCCAAATGGGTCACGTGCTTGCCAACCAACTGTCCAAAGTCCGAAGGTGAACTTATCTGCGGGTGTTGGATTAAATGACATTTAACTTCCTCTATTCATCACTTGGCCGAAGCCCCATCACGCTCAAGTTACGGGGGCAACTGCGAATTTTGTATAAGGCGAACTTACCTCTAACCTAAGCACTAGTACATGCGATTTAAGTAACGATCTCATGACACTCCAGCGGGAGTGGTGAAATGGCAGACACGCAAGTCTTAGGAACTTGTGCTCCGGCGTGCGGGTTCAAGTCCCGCCTCCCGCACCAGCTTTATTTAATTAATTACTAATTGCCCAAACAACCAAGGCGGAACCAATAACTGCCAAAATTGCCATCACTTCACGGCGGGCTAAATATTTATATGTTCCTCTGATAAAAGTTGCGATCAGCATTACGGCGCCTGGGATAACTACCAGCAGGCTATTGAAAAGTACGTTGTCTTTTCCGGTTTGGTAGCGCAGATTAATTAGGCCAATCGTAAAGAGTAAATAACTGGCCATTCGATAATTATTTAAGTGATATTTAGAAATTGATTCTTGGCTCATAGCGCAATCTTACAAAGGCTGAAGGGGCGCCGGTTTCCCGACACCCCCCCAGTACTGCTTTGTTACTAATTACTTATTCAGAAATTAGTGATCTTCCTTCATGCCTTCAGCAATTGACTTCATGCGTGCGATCTTCAAAATTGTGAGACCGAATACGCACTTCGCCAAAACGTCTGCCACTGTGTAGCCGACCTGAACGCCAACGAACTGATTTCCTGACGCCATTCCTTCACCCATACCCAAGATGTATGAGATTGGGTAAACGCCCCATGTTGCAACGAGAAGTAGACGCAAGCGACCAATGGTTGCTGCGACGCCTTCTGGCTGACGATCAAGTGACTTACCTAGCTCTACGAATAGTACGTAAAGGATGTATAGGAATGGAAGTGTTGAAAGCACACCGTAAAGAATTTGTGTGTTTTGATCATTTGAGATTTCACCTGGGTAACCAAGTGCGATCATCGCAGCTGATGCTGGTACCAAACGCATGATTAGTGACTTTGAAACTTCCTTAGCAAGTGCAAGCACTGCAATAATTTCAACTAGAAGTAGTGGAACAGTCAATAGCCAGTCAACATAGCGGTATGCCTCGTTGAATGATCCTGGAGCTCCAGAAACATTAACTATCGAACCCTCTGATGACTCAGTGAATGAATTGAAAATTCTCCAGTAGTGGTAGCCGGCAATGAATGTAACCATTGATGACATTACGAGAGCGTTGCGATACTTAGCTAAAACGCGACCTTGTGAAACAAGGGTATAAATTGTGCAGGCGATCATTGCAACTAGTCCGAACGAGAATACGTTGTAGACGGTGTTCCACTGATTGCTAGTTAATTCCAACATGTTTGACATGTAAATAAGCCTCCATGGGGTGCTTAATACTTTAAGAACCGGGCGGCTCTCAAAGCCAGTTTCTGAGCATGAAGTCCTCGAGGAACTTCATTGATCTGACTCTGGTGAGCCATAGTGTGCACCTATTGCGAACAATTTGCACCGATATTTGCAAGGAAAACACAGAAAACTTATCTTTTTTATGCTCAATTCATTAATTACTCCCCGGTAGTCATCCCTACTGAGAAGTAATTGAGATTTAGTTCACTAGGTACGCTGCCCCAATGAAAGGACAACTTTCCGAACTTCATAGCCATTCGGGATTTACCCCGTTGGCCATCTCGCGCTTTATTTCTAACGTTGGAAATGGAATTTCACCGGTAGCTCTGGCTTTTGGAGTACTCGCTTTGCCGGGCGCTACAGGAAAAGATCTCAGCATCGTTATGGCTGCGCGAATGTTTCCCATGTTGGCCTTAATGCTTTTTGGCGGAGTAATTGGTGATCGTTTTAAAAGAAACCGCATTGTGGGTGGCGCCGATGTAATCGGAAGCGGCTTTGCGGCTGTTAGCGCAATCTCATTAATTGCTAACAATTCAAGCGTTCTTTTACTGGCGCTGATGGGCGCGCTCTTTGGAGTCTTAAATGCGCTCTGGTGGCCCGCCATGTCTGGTGTGCTTCCTGAGATTTTGCCAAAAGATAAATTACAACATGGAAATGCCGTAATAAGTATGACAACAAATATTGGCTATGTATTTGGTGCACTGCTGGGTGGAACCATGGTGACCGCATTCGGTTCTGGATGGGCGCTCCTGGTTGATGCAATTACTTTTCTTGTTGCAGGGATTTTGGTTTGGAACTTAGACCTACCGACAATTATTCGCAATAAAACAACAACCATGTTTCAGGATTTAAGATCTGGGTGGTTTGAGTTTAAATCTCGCTCATGGGTAGTAACAATCGTTGTTGCATTTGCAATCATAAATTTAGGATTTGAATCTTTGCTGCAGATTCTCGGTCCTCTTAATTTTGCAGATGTGAAAAATGGGCCGCGTTTCTGGTCTTTTAACTTAGCTGCCTTAACCCTTGGAATGTTGGCTGGAAGTTTAATCTCTTTAAGAGTTCATTTCCCACGGCCACTTCTTTTGGCAATGTTGATTATCGCCACAGCTTCAGCCTGGGATTTTTCGCTTGCCGCTGGTGCTCCACTCCTGATTTCTCTCATTTGCGCATTTATTGCTGGGATCGCAATCGATATATTTATGGTCATTTGGAATACAGCGCTGCAAACAAACATCCCAGAAGAGTCATATTCTCGAGTCGTTGCATATGATGCATTTGGTTCATTTGGGCTCTCACCTATCGGCATTGCAATCGCAGGGCCATTGGCTCAAGCCTTTGGTGTCAGTTCAATGATTTATCTGACCGGTGCAATGGCTTTATTCGCAGCGCTAGCAACGCTCACGGTGAAATCAGTTCGAGATATGAAGCCTGTTAAAAATAAAGTGCTTTAGAAATTCAAGATCTTCTGCACCTGCAGTTCACTTGCAAAAACGAATTCATCCTGAGAAGTATTTAGAAATTTTTGTTACTTTTCTCCCTTAACTAGCAATCGCTTTTTATTTATATCAGGAGGTTCCGATGTCGGATCCAAAGAATTGGTCATTTGAAACACTTCAAATTCATGCTGGCCAAACGGCTGACCCTACAACTGGCGCACGCGCACTCCCGATTTACCAAACGACTGCTTATCAATTCCGAGATACAAAACATGCTGCTGATTTATTTAGTCTTGCTGAACTAGGCAATATCTATACCCGAATCATGAATCCGACTCAAGATGCCGTTGAACAACGTATCGCGGCGCTGGAGGGTGGCGTTGCTGCACTGTTAGTGGCTTCTGGCTCTGCTGCAACAACATATTCAGTATTAAACGTAGCCGAAGCTGGTGACCATATAGTTTCTAGCCCAAGCCTTTATGGTGGAACGTATAACTTATTTCACTACACCCTGCCAAAGTTTGGTATCGAAGTTACTTTCGTTGATAACCCCGAGGATCCAGAATCTTGGCGCAAAGCTGCTCGGCCAAACACTAAAGCGTTCTTTGGTGAAACCATTGCAAATCCAAAAAATGATTTGCTAGATATCCAAGCAGTTGCTGATGTGGCTCACGAAATTGGAGTTCCTTTAATCGTTGATAACACAGTCGCAACTCCTTATTTAATCAAGCCAATTGATTTTGGAGCCGACATCGTTGTGCACTCTGCGACAAAATTTCTCGCAGGCCATGGCAATGCCGTTGTAGGAGCAATAGTTGACTCTGGAAAGTTTGATTACGCCAAATATCCGGACAAATTCAAGAGCTTCAACGAACCAGATCCTAGTTATCACGGACTTGTCTTTGCTCAAGCACTTGGTGTGGGCTCAGCATTTGGGGCTAACTTGTCATACATTTTCAAAATTCGTTTACAACTTTTGCGAGATATTGGTGCAGCGGTTTCACCTTTCAACGCATGGTTATTAGCGCAAGGTTTAGAAACTCTAAGCTTGCGAATGGAACGCCATATTGAAAATGCGAAAGCAGTAGCAACATGGCTAGAGGCACATCCAAGTGTGGAGAAAGTTAATTACGCATCACTTCCTTCATCTAAATATCACGCACTTGCCAAGAAATATTCACCACTCGGATCAGGTTCGGTGCTCTCCTTTGAACTCAAAGGTGGAGTTGAAGCAGGTAAGAAATTTGTAGAATCACTCAAATTATTCAGCCACGTTGCAAATATTGGAGATGTTAGATCTCTAGTGATTCATCCTGCCACGACAACACATTCGCAACTAAGTGCCGATGAGCAATTGGCTGCAGGTGTGACTCCGGGGTTAGTCCGATTAAGCCTTGGTTTAGAAAATATCAAAGATCTAAAGGATGATTTGGAGTCAGGTTTTCAGGCCGCAAAAGCATAAAGTTCCTTGAAAGCGCGTACAGTTATTGTGTGAGAAAAGAAAATAACAAAGTTGGGCAATTAACCGCAGTGGAACCACCGAAACTTCGTGGGTGGTTCCATCTCGGTGCTACGCCAGTTGTAATAATTGCCTCTCTTGTACTTTTTCTCTTAAGTAAAAACTCTCTCAAATTTGCAGTCGCTCTCTACTCTGTTACAGCAATTATGCTCTTTAGCGTCTCTGCTATTTATCATCGTGTGCCTTGGTCGCCTTCCAAAAAGAAGATCTGGCGCCGTTGGGATCACGCAAATATAAATTTGTTAATTGCTGGTTCTTACACGCCTTTTGCAGTAGCGCTACTTGAGGGACGCGATCGGACAATCTTGTTATCAGTTGTTTGGATTGGCGCACTTGCGGGAGTGGCAATGCGTATTTTCTGGCTTGGTGCACCGCGCTGGTTATACGTTGCTAATTATTTATTACTTGGCTGGGTAGCGATTGTTTACACTCCACAGTTATATAAAGAGGGCGGACTTTGGGTGCTCTTGCCGATCTTGATAGGTGGATTGCTCTACTCAATCGGTGCGATTTTCTATGCCCTTAAAAAGCCCGGCCGAGCAGCCAAATACTTTGGCTTCCACGAGCTCTTCCACATATTTGTATTAGCTGCTTGGATTTCGCAGTACTTAGCAGTCTCCTTCGCTGTCTACCGCCAGTAAATCACCCTACTTTTGGAGAAGGCAGATTTTGCTCTAATCTATCCCCATGGCCGAGAGAAATTCATTCTTAAATTGGGTTGGTTTTAAAGAGAGCGAAAACGCTGCTCCTAGTTCCGTCGAACGTATTCGCGAACTTGAATCACAACTAAATGATCTGCGCTCTCGTCGAGACATTACTTCACTTAGCAAAGAAGAATTTGAAATATTAGCAACAGAGACAGCAATGTCGATGATCAAATCTGCTCAAGCACGTGAATCAAAGGCACTTGCTTCTTCTGAACGAGTATTACTTGAGGCAGCTCGCCAAACAAAGGATGCTCTTGAAGGTGCTGAAACTAAAGCTCGTTCAATTCTTTCTGGCGCAGAAGCACGCGGGCGCAAATATATAAATGTTGCAGAAGCAGAGGCTGCAGAAAGATTGGCATCTGCCGAACGCGAAGCACAATCTATTTATAATGAAAAGCGTCGTGAAGTTGCTGCATTGGCAGTGGCGGCTCATCGTGAAGGTGAGCAAATAATTACTCGTGCCACGGATGAAGTATCTGGTTATCGCCAATGGCTAAGTGGCGTGATTGCCGAAGCGGAACGGCTTTATCGCATCCAAACACAATCTTTATCAGCGGCTGAACAAGCGATCGCTCAGGGACGCGAACGCTTAGATAGCGCCTTTGCTCGTTTGGCTGCTCTGCAAAAAAGTGTGAACGAGAATCTAAATGCGGACGATTCAGTAATTTCAACTGGACCAAAGACTGTTGCAAGTCAGCGCACTAAACCCGCACTTGCCGCTCCAGCAAAGAAAAGCACAGCAAAGAAGAGCGCTGTAAAGAAAAATACCACTAAGCGTAAGTAATTAAGTTGGCTACCAAGCGCGGTATCCAGTACATCCCAGCAATAGATGGTTTGCGAGCAATCGCCGTAATTGCAGTGGTGCTTTATCACCTTGGCGTTAGTTGGATACCAGGTGGATTTCTGGGAGTCGATCTCTTCTTTGTTATATCTGGATATGTAATCACCAGACTCTTACTTGATTCCATACAACAACGTGGAGGGTTAGATCTTAGAAATTTCTACCTAGCCCGCATTCGTCGTTTATTTCCACCACTAATTTTTATGATCGTTGTAACCTCAATAATTATTGGAATTTTCGCCCCTGATACAAGTAAAAAATTCTTAACTGATGCACCATTCTCACTTTCTGGCGCCATGAATTGGTGGCTGGTATTTAATCAGCAAGATTATTTCGCAACATCTGGACGTCCACCCTTACTGCAACACACGTGGTCGCTAGCGGTAGAAGCCCAGTTTTATCTTATTTGGCCACTCATTCTCTTGGTTGTCCTTAAGTATCTTGGAAAGAAACGAATTCCAATAGCTGCGCTAATAATTGCAGCCACATCTGGAATTACTTTAATGCTTGTTTCCTCTCAATTAGATGCCACAAATTCTACAAAAGTGAGCCATATTTACTTTGGAACTGACACTCACAGTATCGGACTCTTCCTCGGAGCAGCGCTTGCAGTGAGTTGGATACCTCAAAACTTTAGCCTTGAAGTTACACGCAGAGCTCAAGATTTTATTGATGGGATTGGAATATTTGGCTTCCTTGGAATTATCTCAACTTTCTTATTTATTAATGAATCAAATCCTGCACTCTATAAATTAGCATTTCCATTGGCAGGTATTTTCGGCACCGCGATATTAATTTCAATTGTTCATCCCGCCTCAAGGTTTGCTCCACTTCTTCGAACCCGTGCGCTGCTCTGGATTGGTGAACGTTCATACGCAATTTACTTATGGCACTGGGTTATTTTTCAGATCACTCGCCCCCAAGTTGATCTAGCGGGTCAAGATTGGGCACTTTTCGCTCTCCGAATTCTTATAGTTCTCGCGCTCTCAGACATCTCTTTGCGATTAGTTGAACTACCTATCCGCAGCGGCGTTTTAGAATCTTGGTTAAAGGGTATGAAATATCGAACAAATAAGGTGCGAAAAAAGCAGCAATCTTCCGTAGCACTGGTCACAATTCTGGTCTTGTTAACGAGTGCCCTTGTCAGCGTTGGCGCTATTCGCGAAGTTGATAGAAAAAATCAAATACTTCTTGATTCGCTAAGCGATAGTAATAACGTCAATACACCAACGGATTCGTTGACCGATCAACCCGGGCTCTGGGTGACAGGAGATTCCGTAATTCTGGGAATCAAGAATGAGTTGGCACTTTCTTATCCAATTGCACTGGTTAATGCCCGAGTCGGTAGACAGGCACCCGAACTACTAGAAGTAATAGAGAAAGATCTCACGTCTGCGACAGGTTCAAAAATAGTCTTTAATCTGGGAAATAATAACCTTTTAACGCGAGAGCAAGTTATCAATATATTTGAAGCTCTCAAGGATGTTCCCATGAAAGTTGTTGTAAATACTGCCGTTCCCCGCAAATGGAAAGAACCGAATAACGCGCTAATTAATGAGATCGCAGCAAGTTATCCAAATACATTCGTTGTTCCTTGGGATCAAATTTCAAATGGCCACCCCGAGTATTTTGCACCGGATGGTATCCATCTTGTACCGACTGGTGTTCGTGCCTACGTCGCTGCTCTAAGTAAATATTTAGAGGAATAAAAAAACCCCCACAAATTAGTGAGGGTTTTTTTATTAAACTCTTATTCGAATTGACCAGCAAATCCGAATGCCTTAGCAGTTGCAACTTGACCATCTGAATAAACAGATGAGACACGGAACGAAGTTGAACCTTCAGTTGCACTCTTTGTTAATTCAATTGAGAGTTGATCAACTGGAAGTGCGCCAGTTTCTTTCCATTCGCCCATTCCTGAACGTGATTCAAATTTGTAACCCGTCAATCCTGCAGTTGCTGCTGGCGCTTTCCAAGTGATGACCATTACTGCTTTAGAAGAGTCTTTCCAATTTCCGATGAAACGAGTTGGTGCTGCGACTTCTCCAACCATTTCCCCACTTGGCTCTGACGCTGTTGCTGAAGGAGTTGCCGCTTCAGACATTTCAGGTGCAGCAGATTCAGTTGCTGATGCAGTTGCCGAAGCAGTTGCTGATGGAGTCGCCGCTGTTTCAGGAGTTGCTGAATCAGAAGATGAACGGCTAATAACAATTACTGTCAAAAGCAAAATTCCAGCGATCGCAGCAAATAAAACTCGCGGTGAAGTTGATTGCTTCGGAGCCGAAGATGGCTTAACTGGAGCGCTCTTTACTGGAGGCAAAGTTGTGACGCTGACAGGTGTTGATCTCTTACCGCCACCGACTGGTACTGGAGGAATAACTAAGTTATTCACTGATGAAGATTTTTTACGTGCTGGTGCTTTTTTAGCAACCTTCTTAACAGTCTTTTTGGCTACCACTTTTTTACGCGCAGGAGCTTTCTTGGCTGCAACCTTTTTACGTGCAGGAGCTTTCTTAGCAATCTTCTTAGCTGCAGACTTTTTCTTGGCTGGTGCTTTTTTAGCAACGGCTTTTTTCTTGGCTGGTGCTTTTTTAGCCACTTTCTTTACTGCGGCTTTTTTCTTAACTGCCACGATAGAACTCCTTTTGCGGATTAGAAAATCTCGTATAGGGAAAGTTTAGCCTAAGGAGTTCAGCAAAGTGATGACGTGAGGTGCGATAGCGCGGAGTGATTTTCCCCGATGGCTCACTGCATCCTTCTCTACTGCGCTCATTTGTGCGCTAGAGATAGTAAAACCTTCCGGTCTAAATATTGGGTCATATCCGAATCCTTGATTCCCAACAGGTTCGTGCAATATCCAACCTTTGAATTGTGCCTCTTCTGTATGGGTGCGACCATCCGGAAGTGCTAGCGCAGCAACGCAAGTGAAATTTGCAGCTCGTTCGTTATCGGGGACCCCAATTAATGATTGTAAAACTTTCTTATTATTTGCTTCATCATCCCCATGTATGCCCGACCATCTTGCTGAAAATATTCCTGGGTCACCATTTAAATAATCAACACAAAGCCCGCTGTCATCAGCAATCGCTGGAATACCTGATGCCAAACATATTTCGCGTGCTTTCAAAAGTGCGTTTGCTTCAAATGTAGATCCAGTTTCATCAACATCAGGTAATTCAGGAAATTGATCTAGTCCGACTAGTTCAATCTGGCCATCTGCTATCTCATAGAGTATTCGACGAAACTCTTCAATCTTGCCTTTATTGCGAGTGGCAAGAAGTAATTTATGTGGCTTCACTTTTCGAGTGCGGTTTTTTGAACTTTCCCAAGTTCAACACAACCAGCAACTGCAAGATCAAGTAGTGAATCTAATAGTGCGCGATCAAACGGAACGCCTTCAGCAGTTCCTTGCACTTCAATAAATCGGCCATCTCCACTGCAGACTACATTCATATCTGTATCTGCTCGAACATCTTCCTCGTAACAAAGATCAAGCATCGGCACGCCCGCAACAATTCCAACAGATACAGCTGCCACCGAATCACTCAGTGGCTTTGCATCCTTCTTTATGTGACCTTGAGATTTTGCCCAGTTGATTGCATCAGTCAGTGCGACGTACGCGCCCGTGATTGCAGCGGTTCGAGTTCCACCATCTGCTTGCAATACATCACAGTCAATAACGATTGTGTTTTCACCAAGTTCTTTCATATCAACAATTGCACGTAATGATCTACCAACTAATCGAGAAATTTCCTGAGTTCTGCCACCAAGTTTTCCTTTAACACTTTCGCGATCTGAACGTGTATGAGTAGCACGCGGCAGCATCGCATATTCAGAAGTAACCCAACCTTTTCCTGAATCTTTTAACCAACGTGGCACACCTGGAGTAAATGAGGCAACGCAAAGTACTCGGGTCTTACCAAATTCAACGAGCACTGATCCTTCAGCATGGTCTAACCAGTTGCGTGTAATTTTAATTGCGCGCAGGTCATTATTGCTTCTTCCATCATTGCGTGACATTTATTTCCAATCGATATGTTGTACAGAACCCACTTCAGGTCCCAAAAATCTGCGTGCGAGTAATTCAAATGCTGCCGAATCTCCAGTTGCCAAGAAGCGATGAGATGCGGCCTCTGACGAATTTCCGCGGAGTAGCGAATTTTCGACAAGCGTACGATAAAGATCTTTTGCGGTTTCTTCTGCGCTAGAGACCAATGAGACTTCATTACCCATTACATATGAAATCACGCCCGTAAGCAGCGGATAGTGAGTACAGCCCAAAACTAAAGTATCAACTTCGGCGCTCATTATTGGCTTTAAATATTCTCTTGCGATTGCAGTTATTTCTTCTCCTGAGGTTTCGCCCCGCTCTACAAACTCAACAAATCGCGGGCAAGCAATAGAAGTAATTTTTAATTGTGGCGCTGCTGCGAATGCATCTAAGTACGCTTTAGATTCAATTGTTGCTTGAGTTCCAATAACGCCGATACGACCTGTACGAGTTGCTGCTACTGCTCGTCTAACTGCTGGCTGAATTACTTCAATAACTGGAACTGAGTAACGCTCTCGCGCATCGCGCAACATTGCAGCACTCGCAGTGTTACAGGCAATTACCAAAGCTTTCACGCCTTGTTCAACTAAATAATCTAAAGTTTCAAGAGCGAAGGTTCGCACTTCAGAGATAGGGCGTGGTCCATATGGGCCGCGCGCAGTGTCACCGATATATAAAGTGGATTCATTAGGAAGTTGATCAAGAATTGCACGAGCAACAGTTAATCCGCCGACTCCAGAATCAAATATTCCGATGGGTGCGTTGCTCACAGTTGGAAGGATACCCTGAGTCTTAGTTAAGCCCGATTTTCTACAGCCCGATTTTCTTAAGCCCGATTTTCTTAAGCCCAGAGCGTTCCGTCGAGCCCTTCAGTGGCAGCTTCTATTTGTGAACCGTAAATTCCGGTTGAAAGATACTTCCAACCAGCATCGCAGACAATAAATGCGATATCAGCATCTTTACCATCACGTATCGCTTCATTTCCCATCGCTATCGCAGCATGCAAAATTGCTCCGGTAGAGATTCCAGCAAATATTCCTTCGACTTCTAATAATTCACGCACTCGTCTTACAGAATCTTCAGCACCGACTGAGAAGCGTCGGGTGAGTACAGAGGCATCATAAAGTTCTGGAACAAATCCTTCGTCGATATTTCGAAGTCCATAAACAACTTCGCCGTAGCGGGGTTCAGCGGCAATAATTGAAATATCTGGGTTTTTCTCTCTTAAATATCTTCCTGCACCCATCAACGTTCCAGTTGTACCCAAACCTGCAACAAAATGTGTGACCGTAGGCAAATCTTTAAAAATCTCTGGGCCAGTAGTGTCGTAATGTGCCTGAGTATTTGCTGGATTTCCATATTGATATAAAAATACCCACTCTGGATTTTGAGCCGCTAATTCTTTTGCAACACGTACTGCTTCGTTTGACCCACCCGCTGCAGGAGAAGAAATAATTTCAGCACCCCACATCTCAAGTAACTGACGACGTTCGGGACTAGTGTTTTTTGGCATGACACAAATTAATTTATAGCCGCGAACTTTTGCAGCCATCGCCAATGAAATTCCAGTATTCCCACTTGTTGGTTCCAAAATCGTGGCGCCAGGTTTTAGCGTTCCATTTTTTTCTGCGGCGTTGATCATGGAAATTGCGGTACGATCTTTTATAGAACCAGTCGGATTTCGGTCTTCCATCTTTGCCCAAAGACGAACATTTGGAGCTGGAGATAAACGTGGCAATCCGATAAGAGGTGTGTTGCCTACTGAAGTTTCCAGCGAGTCATAGCGTGCCAAAATTATCCGCCAGCGACAGCAGGAAGAATCGTTATTGAGTCACCGTCTTTAACTGGTGCATCAAGTCCACCCAAGAAACGAACGTCTTCATCATTTACATAAATATTTATAAAACGACGTAGTGCGCCATTTTCAAGAAGTCGCTCTCCGATACCTGGATACTGCGTATCTAGATCTGAAATTAGCGCAGTTAGAGTGAGGCCGGTTGCCGCTACAACTTTCTGATCTTTAGTGAAAGGTCGAAGAATTGTTGGGATGCGTACGTCGATGCTCATAGGCTTATTATGGCGAAGATTTCTGCTATTCGGTAATTGAAACTTCTTCTTCAGTCACTATGCCATCCACAATTCGAAATGAGCGGAATTCAATTGCAGGTGCAATCTCTTCGCGAGTAGAAACTAATACATAGTGCGCTCCGGGCTCCCCTGCATATGCAATGTCAGTCCGTGACGGATGCGCCTCAGTCTCGGTATGTGAGTGATAGATAACAACTATTTCTTCATCGTTATCATCAATTTCTCGATACAAAGCTAACAAATCTTTAGGATCAAATTCATAAAAAGTAGGTGAGTGTGCAGAATTAATCATTGGCTTAATTCGTTCAGCTTTATCTTTTCCAATAGGTCCGAGAATTACTCCACAACATTCATCTGGGTATTCAGCACGAGACTGTTCAGTAATTGCATCAACAAATGCACGTGAGATAGTAAGTGACATGCTCTAATCCTAACTTTCATCCATAAGCGCTGCTACCAAACTCTCTTGCAACCAACCCAGCCAGCCATAGACAACATAAACACCACGCAGCGGATCATCGGGGGCTAGTAGTTCAAGTTCATCACTCGTGCGATGTTGGACATTTAGACGCACTCCTAAAGCCAGACGCATGTCATTAACTGCACCTAACCAAGCGTTTGCACTGTCATGTTCTAAATCAACCGTTCCATCTTCAGCGCTCTTTAAATACATTCGCATTGCCATGGCATGAGCTTGCTTCTTATTTCTTAGAGTTGATTCTGTATACCGTCTAAATTCAGCAGCGTCTGCTTGATCTTGATAAGCATTTGGAAGCAGGCGATGAAGTACTTCATCTTCGGGAGGTGAATCATGCGATGTAATTCCAACCATTGCGGCTAGTGGATCTTCGTGACCGTGATCAACGCGCTCTGCAAGCAATTCGATAATTTGCTCTGTCAGATTGATCAGAATATCGCGTTCATTCTCGGCGAAATGTGCAACGTATGAATTACTTCCATGGCGCTTAAAGCCTTCAGCGGTCATATTAATTTGTCACCTCGCTGCAGAGTTGCCCATAAACCATATTCATGCAATCTTGCGACATCATGTTCCATCTCTTCACGACTACCAGTTGAAACTACTGCTTTTCCTTCAGTATGTACTTTCATCATAAGTTCTTCTGCTTTTGCTTTGGGGTAAGAAAATAACTCCATTAAAACGTAAGTTACATATGTCATTAGATTGACTGGATCATCCCAAACAATTGTTACCCAAGGAGTATCACCAGAGAAGATGGCACGTAACTCTTCTTCTACATGGGTTTCAGTCTTGGAACTCATCTGATAATTATAGAGAATTCTGGCGCCGAAATAGGTTGCCAGATCTGATCCCCCAGAACACTTACTTGATAACGAGCGATCGAGCGAACTTCCTTGGGAATTTGAAAGAGAAAGTTTCCTTGCTCATCGGTTATCGCGCTGCCGATTTTTTTCCAAGTTCCACCGGAATACTGTGAAAGACTGACCTGAACACCAGAGGATCTTGGACGGACTACTCCACTAATCGCAAATGGTGTTCCCGCCATTACGGTCGTGGGTGCGCTTAATGAGAATGTTCTATCAACAATAATATTTATTTCATTACTTATTGAATCTGCTCTCTCCCAAGTCGCATCAGAAGCCACTCTTAAGGAAGTGGTTTTACTCAGCAAAATTGCTGAAGTAAATTTGCCATCAATACCCGTTGTTACATTCGCTAATACCCGCCATCCAGAATCAGCCGAACTCTTTCCTTCGATTCGAATAAGCACGTTCGCAGCTGGAAGTTTATCTTCCAAGGAAAGTTGAGCGCTAAGTACAACTTCACTGCCATATTGCGTATTCGTTTTATCTGAACTTAAAGCACTTATTACTTTGGTAGGTGCGATATTCAGCGCTGTTTGGCGTATCGCTGCCATCGCAAGTGGTTCTTCCATTCCTAGCGTCCAGGCGGTAACTCCACCTAGTTTGTATTTTGCGACAAGTGCGCTGCGGAGTGAATAACTTTGCGCATTTTGATACCAAGCAGTTCGCGTTGCAGTACAAATTGTTGATCGACCATCGGCGGTGCTTCCCTCATAAGACTTTTGGTAAGTAAATGTTGCTTCACCAACTTTCTCATCAAAGATTGGAGTTACTTGATAGGAAGCGGCAAGACTTGCAGCATCTCGCATTACAAAAGTAGCCGCCTTGGCGCCAACTTTGATCGCTTTAAGAAATGGTGCAGGACATATTCCATCAACTTTTGTTACCCAGTCACGACCGTAGCCCGCTAACCCAACATATATTTTTGAAGCAGGCATAATCGAAGCCGCATATGCAACAGTCTTTTCGGTCCACAAGATTGGACCAATCGGACCGACTTTGGCGACCGAATAGTCATAAGTCATTATTCGTAATCGATCAATGAATGGTGCAATCTGTGGCCACGCGTACACCGTGTAACCCTTTTGTCTTTCAGTGGGATTGAAGTTATACGGAGTGGATACTGAAAGAAGTTTATTGTTTGCATGTAGTAATTCAGATAACTCTTTCACCAACGCGACCCAAAGCGGAGCGGTCTTACTCCAAGTTGTGTTTCCATCTACAAAGGCAAATCCCTCAAAATCTAAATCAATTCCATCAAAATTATTAACCATCACGTAATCAGAGATTGTTTTTGCAATTTTCGATCGCTCTACCGGACTTGCCAACAAATTTGCTAATACTAATTTTTCCATTCCATCTGTAATGGTAGGAATGATTTGTATTCCAGCAGTTCGCAGAGCAGCTAACGGCGTAGCCATAGGAACACTTGGATTTCCAGGGGCATACAAATCGCTAACAAATGCAGATTTCGTTTTGCCATTAAATTTTAGGGTGTACCAGAAAGGCATTACTTCTTTTATAAGATCTGCGTTATTTAAAACTGCTGGAAGCGAAGTTTTCATTGAGTAATACGGAATCCATCCAGTCAGAATTTTTCTAGGCTGGCTAGATGCTTGGGCAACGGGTACCGTGAAAATACCTGCCAAGACTGCAGCAGCGGTAACTAATGCGATTAGATACCGAGAGCCGGCGTTATTTTTTATCAGATTTTTTACTGGAGAGGCCGTCATAGATTTCTTTGCACACTGGACAAATTGGGTACTTCTCTGGATCACGAGATGGAATCCACTTTTTTCCGCAGAGCGCTTTTACAGCTTTTCCAGTCACTGCAGATTCAACGATTTTTTCTTTCTTCACATAATGGGCGAATCGATCATGCCCACCATCGTCATCTTGTAATTCAGGACGGGTAAGTAGATCAGTATCTCCTTCAATGCCGGGAGCGTCTTTTCGAAAAATACCCATGTGCATAAGGATAGTGCCAGCAGGTAGAATTTGAAGATGAAGGACTTGCTACGCACCGCTGATTTATCGCGGGCAGATGTAGATATGTTGCTGAGTACCGCAGCAGAATTTGCAGAGAAACCTCTTCGATCCAAAGATGCGCTATCAAATAAAACTGTAGCGATTTATATGACTAAGCCTTCAACTCGCACGCGTCTCTCATCTGAAACCGCTGTTGCCCATCTTGGTGGCACTCCAATATTTATTCGTGGCGAAGAGTTACAACTTGGCCGCGGTGAGACGATCGCTGATACTGCAAAAATTATTAGTGGCTATTGCGATGCGCTAATTATTCGCACATTCGCTCAAAGCGACGTAGACGAACTCGGTGCAAATGCTTCGATCCCCGTTATAAATGCACTCACCGATTTTGATCATCCAACTCAATTACTTGCTGACTGGTTAACTATCCGCGAAACTTTCGGTAAAGATATTTCTGGTCGTAAGTTTGTTTACTTTGGTGATGGAAATAATATGTCGCACGCTTGGTTAACCATGGGCGCAATTATGGGTGCGCATGTTGTTGCTGCAACACCTTCTGGTAAATGGGCTCCAGATGCTGAAGTAGTGGCGCAAGCAAAGAAGATTGCAGAACAAACTGGCGCAACAATCGAAGTAACAACTGATCCCGAAGCTGCGGCTAAAGATGCCAGCGTTCTTTATACCGATGTGTGGATGTCAATGGGCGACCCAGAAGCCGAGCGCGTAGAAAAAATGAAGGTGCTCGCTCCATATGCAGTTTCGGATTCACTCATGGCGCTAACTTCAAAGGATTCAATATTTATGCACTGTCTACCCGCACATCGCGGAGAAGAAGTGGCGGCCTCGGTGATTGATGGACCAAAATCTGTGATTTGGCGTGAAGCATTTCACCGCCGAACCACTATTCAAGCGCTGCTTTATCACCTTACACGCGGGGAACTAAAAGGACATTAATTTAAGTTGCAGGTAGGGTTCGGTAATGCGAGTAGCCGTCCCACTAGAACGAAAAGAAGGCGAAAAGCGCGTTGCGCTAGTGCCTGATGTCATAAGTAAGTTAACCCGTCTTGGATTCGAAGTTAATATCGAATCAGGTGCTGGAAACAACTCTCAAGGAACCGATGCGGCTTACACCGCTGCTGGTGCCAAAGTTGTCAGCGGTGATGTCCTTAAAGATGCTGATGTAGTTTTATCAGTGCAACCTTTAACGCCAGCACAAATGGGAACGCTGAAAAAAGGTGCAGCAACAATTTCCTTCTTATCTCCAATTACATCTGTTGATTCAATTGAAGCGGCGGCAAAAGCTGGAGTTACATCCTTCTCTCTTGAATTAGTTCCACGTATTTCACGCGCACAATCTATGGATGCGCTAACTTCACAAGCACTTTGCGCTGGTTATCGCGCAGTGCTAGTTGGTGCTGAAATGTCTCCACGATTCTTTCCTCTCCTAATGACTGCCGCTGGCACTGTTACTCCAGCCCAAGTATTAGTTCTTGGTGCAGGGGTTGCAGGTTTACAAGCTCTCGCTACTGCGCGTCGACTTGGTGCAGTTGTTTCGGCATACGACGTTCGTCCATCATCGGCTGATGAAGTTCGTTCAATGGGGGCCGCATTTATTGAACTTGAACTTGAAGCACTTGAGGGCGCAGGCGGTTACGCGCGTGAGATGACAGAAGAACGCGCTGCAAAGCAACGTGAACTTCTAACTCCTTACATCGCAAAATCACATGTAGTTATTACGACTGCTGCTGTTCCAGGGCGAACTGCACCACGGTTGATGACACAGGCGATGGTCGATGCAATGGAACCCGGAACAGTAATCATTGATCTTGCTGCAGAATCTGGTGGAAACGTTGAAGGTTCTAAGCCCGGCGAAGTTGTAGTCACTGCTGGCGGAGTGCGTATCTGGGGTGGCAAAGATGTACCTAGCCAACTTCCATTCCACGCTTCAAGTTTGTACTCTCGAAATGTTGTTAACTTATTAACCTTGATGACAACGCCAAGTAAAGATGGCGCACCTGTTGCACTGAACTTGGATTTCGCCGATGAGATTATCAACGCGTCAGCTCTCACACATGGTGGGCAACGACGCGACCCAAGTGCAGGAGGAGCCAAGTAATGGATACAACGGCGATTATTTCGATCTTTGTTCTATCAGTTTTCGTAGGGTTTGAAGTTGTGGCGAAGGTGTCATCCACTTTGCACACTCCACTTATGTCAGGTGCCAACGCAATTCACGGCGTGATTTTGGTTGGCGCAATTATCGTTTGCTCACATAGCGAAACCACTCTCGAGTTATCACTCTCTGTCGCTGCAATTATTTTGGCAACAATTAATATGATCGGTGGTTTTGTCGTTACCGATCGAATGTTGGAGATGTTTAAGGGGAATAAGGCGACAAAGAGCGGAGGCGAAAAGTGAATCGCATAACGTATGACTTAATCGGTTTAGCTGCCGGTATTTGCTTCATTCTCGCACTCAAAGGTTTATCACATCCAAAAACTGCGCGTCGTGGAAATTTAATTGGCGCACTCGGTGCCACCGTTGCAACGCTGGTTATATTTGCTTACCAAGCTCCACTTAAGAATTTAGGTTGGATCATTGGAGCGATTCTTGTTGGAACTTTAATTGGTGTTCCTGCGGCACGTAAAGTTCAAATGACTCAAATGCCACAACTAGTTGCACTTTTCAATGGTGTCGGTGGAGGCGCCGCAGCGCTGGTTGCGATTGTTGAATATCAATCTCTTGGTGCAAAGGCAACAACAGCTGTTGTTATATTCACAGTATTTACAGTGGTTGTTGGATGTGTTTCATTTAGTGGATCAATCATCACATTCTTAAAGTTGCAAGAATTAATGACTACACGTCCCGTTGTTTTCCCAGGTGGAAGATTTGTTATTGCGGCAACGCTTGCCGCGGTTCTCAGTAGCTCAGTTTGGGTAGTGGTTGCACTTGGAACTGCGCCGCTACTGATACTTGCTGCGCTCTCACTTCTATTCGGTGTGCTTTTCGTGCTTCCAGTTGGTGGTGCGGATGTTCCGATTGTTATCTCACTTCTTAACGCATTCACTGGTTTAACAGTTGCTGCTAGCGGATATGTTTTAGATTCAACGCTACTAATCATTGCCGGAACTCTGGTGGGAGCATCAGGAACCATCCTGACTCGCAAAATGGCGGAAGCAATGGGCCGCTCACTATTCGGAACACTCTTTGGGGCCTTTACTGCAAAGCCACAAGATACAAGTGGCGCCGCTGAAGATCGTCCGGTGCGTTCTGGTTCACCAGATGACGTTGCTATTTTGCTCAACTATGCACGTCGCGTTGTAATTGTCCCTGGATTTGGACTTGCCGTTGCACAGGCACAACACACTGTTCGCGAACTTGCTGACTTGATGCTTTCCAAAGGTATCGATGTTGCCTATGGAATTCACCCAGTTGCCGGTCGCATGCCCGGACATATGAACGTACTTCTTGCTGAAGCAAGCGTTCCGTATGATCAATTAGCTGAAATGGAAGATGTGAATCCAACTTTCGGGCAGACAGATGTTGCAATTGTTATTGGTGCAAATGACGTAGTAAATCCTGCGGCTCAAACAACTCCAGGTTGCCCAATTTATGGAATGCCAATTTTGGAAGTTTCCAAATCGGCAAACATTATCTTCCTGAAGCGATCTATGCGTCCAGGATTTGCTGGAATCGAGAATGAACTTCTCTATGACCCAAAAACAATGTTGTTATTTGGTGATGCAAAGGATTCGCTAACAAAAGTTGTGAGCGCGCTCAAAGCCCTTTAAAGAGTTGTTAGTGCTTAGCGATTAGTGCTTAGCGATTAGTGCTTAGCGATTAGTGCTTAGCGATTAGTGCTTAGCGATTAGTGCTTAGCGATTAGTGGTCTGTAGAGAGTTTTTAGCCGATCAATTCTGCGTCGAAGAGTGAGGCAGCCGTGTGCGTGCATTTCTCTTTCGGTGGTAATTCATTGCAAGGATCGCACAACAAAATAAGTTGATGACAGGTTTCAGTCCGACAGTTTTGATAAATTCTGCTTGGTGCTTTGCAAATTTCGCATTCACCGATCATTTTTGTTTCCTTTGAAAAATCTAGAGCCATACGGCCATCAAATGTATAGAGAGAACCTTCCCAGAACCCTTTGTCTCCATACTTTTCGCCATATTTCATAATGCCACCATCTATTTGATAGATCTCTTTGAAGCCTCGGTTCTTCATAACAACAGTAAGAATTTCACATCGAATTCCACCTGTACAATAAGCAACAATTGGCTTCTCTTTTAAGTGGTCATACTTTCCACTCTCAATTTCGTCAACAAAATCACGTGACGTATTTACATCTGGGACGATTGCATTCTTAAATTTTCCGATTTTCGCTTCGTAATTGTTACGACTATCAAAGAAAACGACTTCATCACCACGTTCTTGAATTAGTTCGTGAACCTGCTCTGGGCGAAGATGCGTTCCTCCTCCAATTACTCCATCCTTATCAACCTGAATTTCATCAGAGTTGTTAAAGGCAACAAGTTCAGACTTTGTAAAGACATGTGATCCTGGAAAATCGTTTCCAGTTCCTTGTGACCATTTAAAGTTAATTTTTTTAAAACCGTCGTATCTCTTAGTCTGTTTCACATATTTACGTAAATCTTCTATATCTCCACCAACAGTTCCATTAATTCCTTGTGGTGAAATTAAGATCCTGCCCTTGAGATTCAGTGATTCGCAGAGAGCACGTTGCCAGAGCTGGATCGCAGTAGGGTCGGTAATTGGAGTGAATGCGTAATACAGGAGTACACGCTGCGGATTCATACTTGCAGTCTATGTCCGCCGAGACCTCTTATATTTCAACAAAGATCCGAGAATTCACGCTTGACGTCCATCGGAGACTGAAAAAATAACTACATAGTCTCCTCACGGACATCATTCGAACATATCAGAATGCATGCAAACCTATTTAGAGATCAGTAATTAAGAGTGTGAATCAGTTGCCCTCTTGCAAATCTTTTGGGGCGTTGTGTACATCGAGAATATCGCCGCTGAGTTTGTCGGTGCGATTCACTTTAGATGCTGACTCGGGACGCTTGGCATCCTCCTTATATATCGCCGGAATTGAGCCAAGTAGACCTTTTTGGAAGTCCTCAAATGCCTGCAGTACTTCGCTCTTCGTGTTCATAACGAACGGCCCCATCCAAGCAACTGGTTCCTTAATTGGTTGGCCACCGAGGATGAATAGTTCAAGATTTGGGGAACGCGATTCTTGTTGATTCGCTGCACGAACCACAATTGTGTCACCATCACCGAAGAGAGTTAATTGGCCCATCTGCACTGGACGGTTTTCATCGCCAACAAATCCGTGACCCGCGATTGTATAAACAAGTGCATTGTAATCCTTGCGCCATGGCAAGCGAAGTTCGGCGCCGGGTGCAACGGTTGCGTGAATTAAAGTAATAGGTGTTTGTGTTGTTCCGGGACCAACATGTCCATCAAGTTCTCCAGCGATGATGCGAATTAGTGATCCACCATCCGCGCTCGTTAAAAGTGCAACATCATTAGCACGAACATCTTGGTATGCAGGAGGTGACCATTTTTTTGCTGCAGGTAAATTAACCCATAGTTGAAATCCGTGAAATAAACCACCACTCATTACTAAATGTTCTGGTGGAGTTTCGATATGCAAAATTCCGCCACCAGCTGTCATCCATTGAGTATCGCCATCGGAAATAGTTCCGCCGCCACCGTTGCTATCTTTATGATCGAAAATTCCATCAATAATGTATGTGACTGTTTCGAATCCACGATGCGGGTGCCATGGAGTTCCCTTTGGCTCACCAGGTGCGTATTCGACTTCGCCCATTTGATCTAAATGAATAAATGGATCGAGCTCTGCTAAATCAACACCGGCAAACGCGCGGCGCACTGGAAATCCTTCGCCTTCGAAACCTTGAGGAGCGGTTGTAATGCTTTTCACACGACGTGCACGTTGTCCCGGCGCATCTATGACGCGCGGGAGAACCGTTAGGTCACTGACGGTTACTGCTGGCATTTTCGCTCCTTTATTCTTTGCTCAAGAGTAGTTGAAGATTCAACTAGTTGCAACTTAAAGTAATTTATTTATTCCTGTGGAAAACCCGATATTTAACAATATTTTGTCAGAGGCTAGAGCCACTATCTGCCTATGTCCACTGCGTTCAATATTTCGAGTTCTGAGCTATTACCTAGCTCAGCCACAACTGCAACTGGCACTGCAACTGGCACTGCAACTGGCACTGCAACTGGCACTGCAACTGGCACTGCAACTGGCACTGCAACTGGCACTTATGAAAACAAAACAAATATATTTAGTAAACGGCTGGACACCAGTAAAGATTTTGGTAAAGATTTTGGTAAAGATTTTAGTAAAGAAATTGTTGATCTCCTAAATGCAATGCCTGGGATTAAAACTCTCACTTCGCTTGTTTCTATTAACCCAGAAGATTTACGCCCCAGCGAACGAATCGATTATTTAACTGCTCTCGAACGCCAAACTGGATGGTTACAGGCACTCATGCAACGGGCAATCGTTGCAGTGGCGGGAATTGAATCCAGTAGTGCCAATGAAGGAGATGTATTTTTTGGAATCGATGAAGCCGAGCGCGAGGATATTTCAACTGCGCTAAGACTTTCTGCTGGAACTGCTCAGTCCAGAATTGATGTTGCAAGAACTCTCGTTAGCCACTTACCAAATACTTGTTCAGCACTTGCAACTGGTGACATTTCGCTTGCACATGCAAATGTAATAGCGAAAGAGACCGCTGCTGCGATACGTGATGGGTTACCCGAATCTGCAATATTTACTCTTGAACAACGTGCAATCGCACACGCCGAATTCCATACTCCTGCACAAGTTGCAATTCAGGTTCGCACACTCCTGGCAAAGATTGCTCCAGAAACTTTCGAGGATACTGTTGCCCGGGCAAAAGATACAAGGCGGGTCTCTTGTTACGCAGAAAGTGACGGAATCGCAACAATTGTCGCAATTCTTCCTGCTGCTGATGCACAAATTGTGATGAACGCAATCGAAAGCTTTATAAGAATTACAAATGAAAATGAAAATTCACTAACCAAAGATCCACGATCTGCCGATATGAAACGTGCAGATGCACTAACTGCTATCGCCAGCGCATCTTTATCTTCATCGACTATTGCTCCACATCGCCGTCCAATCTCAGTAAATGTAACTATTGATCTTCCAACTTTGTTAGGGCTGGCCGAAAATCCAGGGCAACTTGCAGGCTATGGCGCAATTCCGGCTTCCGTTGCTCGCGAGCTTGCATCAGATGGAAAATGGCGAAGATTTATCACTGATCCACAAACTGGAAATCTTCTTGATTACGGGCGAGAAAGTTATGAACCACCGCAAGCTCTAATCGATTTCTTAATCGCGCGCGATCGAACTTGTCGTTTTCCTGGATGTCGAAGATCGGCGGCACTTTCAGATTTAGATCACGCGCAAAGTTGGGACTCTGGTGGAAGCACATCTCCAGATAATCTTGGTGCACTCTGTAGGAGACATCATCGACTTAAAACTCACGGTGGTTGGAAAATTTCAAGTAATAACGACGGTTCCTGTACTTGGACCTCTCCACTTGGAAAAGAATACTTCACACCGGCTCGCCCAATATCGGAAGCAGTATAAATTGAATTGATTGCAGATGTAATTCATGGTCCTGGTAATTCATGGTCCTGGTAATTCATGGTCCTGGTAATTCATGGTCCTGGTAATTCATGGTCCTGGTAATTCATGGTCCTGGTAATTCATGGTGCTGATTGGTTTCTTTGCTCCAGAGTGAATATGTGTTCTAGCTGGAAATAGTCCATAATCACTTCATGATTTGGTGGCCAAGTGAGATCCCTACACTGCAGTACGGCAGATTTACGCTTCGCTCACCAGTAGAAAGCGACACACGATCGATTTTCGATGCTTGCCAAGATCCGCTAATTCCCAGGTTTACAACAGTGCCCGCCGAATACACGATGGCGAACGCCCTGGATTTCGTGCAAAGAGTTCCCACGTCAATTGAGTTACAACGAGAAATTCCATTTGTAATTGAATTTGGTGTAGGAGATGAAAAGAGTTTCGCAGGTGTTATTTCTCTACACACTATAAGTATTGATAATCATCGAGCGGAAATTGGATATTGGATGTTTGAGCCAATGCGAGGGAAAGGTATTGGGACTATGGCTGCAAAAATGATTACAAATTATGGATTTGAGACTCTTGGTTTTCGACGAATAGAAGCAGCCGTCGATATCGACAATATAGCTTCTCAAAAACTTCTAAAAAGTGCAGGCTACTCACTTGAGGGGGTTCTACGTCAGAAAGTTACTCGCTCAGACGGTAGCCAGATTGATATGGCAGAACTTGCAGCCACATCAACTGAATGGATACCTCTCACTTAGTTAGATAAATGGATTTTAAGAGGGGTTTCACCAACAATCTAAATATTGTTAACTAATAGAAAGAGTTAGACTCATAAATATGGAATCTCTAGCACTGTTGATTATGGCTCTAGTGGCGATTGTTCTTTTCACTGGTCCTGTTTCACTGTTATTAACGAGTCAGTTGTTTTGGAACTTCACTTTAAAAAATAGCGCTGTTTGGATGATTCGCCGGGTCTTTTTGGCTGTAATTTCATTCATCGGTATGTCTGTACAAATTATCTTCGTTCTCAACCAACTTCCTCTAGCACCAAAACTATTTGCAATTCTTGGTCTTGGGCTCAATATCATTGCGCTAAAGAAAGAGTTTCTGCGAAAAAGAGCATGGTCTTCACTATTTAAAATGAACCCCGGTGACCAGAACGGTCCCCCCGGGCAGAGTTAATTTTCTAAATTCATGCACCCAATCAGAACTATCCCCCGGGCAGAGTTAATTTTCTAAATTGATCAAAAATTTGTGGAGGTGCCGGGAATCGAACCCGGGTCCTTCGGAATTAAAACAGGACTTCTACGGGCGTAGTGTGACTATCGTTTTCTCAGTTCCGAATCTCTTGCACACAAGTATTCGACAAACTCATTTGCGAAACTGTTCTCCGGTCGCGTTCGCAACGCCACTACCGTGAAAAGCCTTCTGTCGGCGTTAGGTCCCAGATCGAAGGCGAGTCTGGGTTAACGGATCACAGAGCTTGCTTAGGCAGCAAGAGTGAGATCATCGGCAGTTGTACTGACGATTATTTTTTGCACAGGTTTTTGGTTAACGAGATCATCCTGGCTTCCTCGGCCCGCTTCCCCTGTCTCAACAACCAAAGTCGAGACCGTTCACCCCCATGGGTGTGGAAAGCTAATCCCACTATTTAGTTGTATCACTATTGTAGAGAACGCCATAGACATCCGTGAAATTCCCTCTCAAACAGGGAAATACTGCCTCGGGTTTAGCTGTCTTTACCCGATCGACGGCGTGATACTTCACGATCTATTTCGCGTGAAGACTGTCGTTCAATTAAGGAGGCACGTTTATCGTGTGATTTCTTACCACGTGCCACTGCAATTTCTATCTTTGCTTTTCCATTATTAAAATATAACTGAAGTGGAATTAGCGTGACTCCACCTTCTTTCACCTTTATATGAAGTTTCTTAATCTCTTGTAGATGGACCAAAAGTTTACGTTTGCGTCGTGGCTCATGATTGGTCCAAGTACCTTGCGTGTATTCAGGAATGTGTACTCCAGCCAACCAGAGTTCACCATTTTCGACAGTGGCATATCCATCAATCAATGAAGCGCGACCAGCACGAAGAGATTTAACTTCTGTGCCAGTAAGGGCAATTCCACATTCGATTACATCCTCAATTGAATAGTCATGGCGTGCTTTTCTATTCTGCGCGATGAGTTTGCGACCAACTTCTTTCACTACGGCATCTACCGATTAGACCTTGAGGTAGCGACGAAGCGTAATCACTGAAGCGACCGTTGAAACACTAAGACCAGCAAGCAGTAACCATGCTGAGGCAATCCAAACTTCATTCCAGCCAAAGAAATTCGTGAAAGTTAGCAGTGGGGCAACTTTTGCATCAATCACACCTTTTAGGCCAGCAAGTAAACCAGTTGCAAATCCCCAACCAATTAGAGCGGAGATTATTCCCTCTAGTAAGAATGGTAATTGAATAGAAAGAGAGGATGCTCCTACAAGTTTCATAACTCCGGTTTCGCGACGACGATTAAAGGCCGCGATTCTCAAAGTATTAGAAATTAGCAAACCAGCTGTTAATACTGAGAAGAGACCAACTAACAGTGCGCCATTTCGCAGAACATTGAGTAGTTGGAAGAATTTTTCTAAGATGCTACGTTGATCTTGGACAACATCAACACCTGGTCGTCCTGAAAAGGCACTAACAACCACTGCATACTGCGTTGGGTCTTTCAATTTTACACGGAATGATTCTGGAAGCTGATCTGCAGTCACATTCTGGGCAATTGCAGAATCTTTAAATCGCTCCTGGAATCTTGAGAAAGCTTTTGCTTGAGATTCATAGAAAACACTTTGTACAACAGGCAAAACTTCAAGATCGCTCTTAATGGAGAGTCTCTGCTCTTGCGAAACTATTCCTCCAGAACAACTCGCAGATTCAGATAAAGAACCACAGAGATAAACAGAGACTTCAATTTTGTCATACCAATAACCCTTCATGGCATTTACTTGTGCGTTTGAGAGTAATCCGATTCCAAGCAACGAAAGTGAGATTGCAGTAGTAACAATGACAGCAAAAGTCATAGTTAAGTTACGTCGAAGCCCAATTCGGACTTCACTCATCAAAAATCCTGCGCGCATATCTCTACCTTATCTCTTCTGCTCTAATAAATTTCTTAGCCTGTATATCCGTAAACACCACGAACTTGGTCACGGATAACGCGTCCACCATCAAGTTCGATAACTCGTTTACGCATTTGATCAACAATTCCTGCATCATGCGTAGCCATTAAAACAGTTGTTCCTTCACGATTAATGCGGTCTAAGAGTTTCATAATACCAACCGATGTTGCAGGATCAAGGTTTCCAGTTGGCTCGTCAGCGATAATGATTGCTGGACGGCTGACATAGGCACGGGCAATCGCAACACGTTGTTGTTCTCCACCAGAAATCTCATTTGGCATACGATCGCCTTTATCTTCAAGACCAACTAGCTCCAATACTTCTGGAACTTCACGAGCAATCTCTTTCTTTGAATATCCAAGTACGTGCAAAGTAAATGCAACATTCTCAGCAATTGTTTTATTCTGCAATAAACGGAAGTCTTGGAAAACCGTTCCTAATTGACGGCGAAGCTCTGGAATTTTGTGGTTATGCAACTTCCCAAGATCTTTACCAGCAACATGAATGATTCCCGTCGATGGACGCTCTTCTCTCAGAATTAAGCGAAGGAATGTCGATTTACCTGAACCTGAGAGACCGACAAGAAAGACGAACTCACCTTTAACAATTTCTAGACTTACCGAATCAAGCGCTGGTTTATCATTTCCTGAATAAACTTTCGTCACATTCTCAAAACGAATCACACGAACTCCTCTGCTGTTCTTGGGCGCTTTTAGAATTGGGGGAAGGCGCCGTACTGCTCCTAGTTTATGTACAGAACAGGCAAAAGAGCCTGATCTAAGCACTACTTACGCTCACTCAATAAAGAAAAATTCACCCAAATACGCTTAATTAGCTTGAAGTGTGAAAAAAATTACTAATTGAAAATTATTAAACGCCTGATCTGCGCCAGCGAATTCCTGCTTCAATAAAATCATCAATTTCACCATTTAATACCGCAGATGTATTTCCTGTTTCGTGGTTATTTCGTAAATCTTTAACCATTTGATACGGAGCCAGAACATAAGAGCGCATTTGATTTCCCCATGATCCAGTGTTGTCACCTTTTAAAGCATTAATTCTTGCCTGCTCTTCTTGGCGGCGGCGCTCTAACAGCCGAGATTGCAAAACGGCCATTGCTGTTGCTTTATTTTGAATTTGTGAGCGCTCATTCTGACAAGACACAACTATGCCCGTTGGAATGTGAGTTAAACGCACAGCGGAGTCTGTTGTATTGACTCCCTGTCCACCCGGCCCGGATGAACGATAAACATCCACACGAATTTCTTTTTCATCAAGTTCAATATGATCGCTCTGTTCTACAACAGGCACAACTTCGACGCCTGCAAATGAAGTATGGCGTCTAGATTGAGAATCAAATGGAGAGATGCGCACTAAACGATGTGTTCCTTGTTCAACAGAAAGAGTGCCGTAGGCATAAGGAGAGCTAACTCTGAAAGTTGTTGACTTAATTCCCGCTTCTTCGGCATAAGAAGTTTCTAATACATCAACTTTAAATTGATGGCGTTCGCAGTAACGCAAATACATGCGCATCAACATTTCCGCCCAGTCCGCCGCTTCGACGCCACCGGCTTCTGAACGAATCGTTATCAGTGCATCACGATCATCGTATTCACCATTAAGTAACGTTGTAATTTCTAGTTCGCTAATTGCTTTAACGGTGGAATCAAGTTCACCCTCAGCATCTTTAAGCGCTGATCCATCTGGTTCAGATATTGCCAATTCAAATAAAATCGGCAGGTCTTCTACTCGCCTACGTAAAGATTTCAAACGCGCAATAGTGCTCTGCACTCGCGAAAGTTTGCTCGTGATTTTCTGCGCTGCCTCTGGGTCATCCCAAAGGTTGGGTACGCCAGCCTCAGCTTCTAACTTAATCGCTTCAAGTTCTAGTTTTGGAAGATCTAAGACTCTTTCAATAGATACAAGAGTTGCATCAATCGCTGCAATCTCCAGATCATATTCGCGGGCCACAAAGTAAGGATAGCGAGTGCTAAGAAATCCTTTTACCGAAGGGTGCAAAACCCCCTGTGCGCTTGTTTGTTACAGAAACTCTTGCACTAATTTCGACACTTTCTAGTCCGAAGAATGCGAGTTGCATAGGTAATTTTGATCTAGCTGAAGTTACTAATTGAATTCCAAAACCATCACACTCAATACTTACGATAGAAAAGTCCGAAATCTCAATGCGTTTTAAAGAATCTGAGCCGTTGCTCCAATCGGCAATCGCACCTTGGGCGTCATTCTTAGCTTTTGAACAATCAATCGGAATTCCTGGATCGCTTGGCCCGACTCCAAATAAATTCTGTACTTGTGTGCTGAGGTCAAACTCCCCAGAATAATATGCTGCCTTATCTAGATTTCGAACACCTCTTTGAGCGGCAGCTTCTGTAGCCTGTGTGAGAGATCGCTTGGCTAGGGAAACAGAGGCCACATTTACAGAAATCAGAATCATAGAAATTGCAATCAAAAAAAGTGTAATAACTAATAACGAGATAGACCCTCTTTCGTCACGGTGAATACTCTTCAAGTTTGACTTCAATCTTAAGTACAACAAATTGCCCAAGCCATTTTTCAATTTGCAGAATAAAGTTCGAGCTCTCTGACGATTTAAATTCATTCTTTTAACTCCATGGCGAGATATATTCTTGTGCACTTGCAGTTACCGCGCGAAGTTCGCTTGTTGCTCCAAAATGAATCGTTACTTCGATTCGTGCGTTTGGGGAATGACAAGGCGTAGCACTGCACTTAAGCCCAATCGCCATCCGGCCAAGTTGTTCTTTACTTAGTCCTATTTCACTCGCAGTCTTCTGAATTACGTTCTGCATAGCGCTTGCTCCATGATCTGAATTTGAGCTTGAAACGTAGGCACGCACACCTTCTCTCGCCAAAGTTCTGGCGATTTCTTCTTCACCTGAGACTGCCGCGAATTGATGTAGGAAAATGAAAATTGGAACAAAAAGTGGAAGAGCCAAAACTACAAACTCGACACTTGCACTACCTCTTTCATTCTGAAGCACTTGAGGTAATTTTCGCGACACTAAATTCTGAAGAGTTTTGATCATGGTTGAACCTCTATTATTGCGACACCTTTTATATCTGATTCAAGTCTTTTATTTATTATTCTGCCAAGACCAGGTACAAGCATGGGTAAATCTTTTACATTTCGAACTATCAGTAATCTCAAATCATGGAAACGATCAGAATTTTCAACGTTCACAATAGAATCTCCTTGAATAAGTTCACCAGAGATAGCCCTCGTTGATGCCTCACTCTGTGCGTTGATGAGAGCTGAATTTCTTAGAAATGTAGTTGAGATTAATTGAGCACTACAAAGAAATAAGAACAGCAAAGGGATTAAAACCATCGCACTTTCAATATTCCCTTTATCTTCAATTATCTTTCGGCCAATGAAACGCAGGTGACGCATTTTTAACGAATACCGTTCATGGCATCAAGAGAATTTTTTAGGATACTAGTTAAGCGTGGTGCTGCGATTGTCCATATTGCGGTAACTAATCCTGTAGTCATAAGAACAACGAGAACCCATCCTGGAACATCTCCTCGTTCTGATGCCAATCCTGAGGATATTTTGCCCAGCATAATTTTTACAAATCTATTTGATTGAAATTTAGAAGAGACATTGAGAATTATTGAGCTAAATGCATGAAGAAACTCGATTGATATTAACAAAAATTTGTCCTCTTGATTAAAAACATATTTCTTTACTTTCTGGTTATTTGTTATCGAAACATTCCGATTTAGATATTCTTTCATTTTGCTCTCTTTTCTAGAACTTAGTATTCATAATTTACGAACCTGCTGTTTACTGCCTTGGTTTACTGCCTTGGTTTACTGCCTTGGTTTACTGCCTTGGTTTACTGCCTTGGTTTACTGCCTTGGTTTACTGCCTTGGTTTACTGCCTTGGTTTACTGC
>Ga0209284_10000367_pt1 | contig 74179 bp, 56 predicted proteins | sample FRY03_FD_187211 | JGI IMG/M metagenome (GOLD analysis project Ga0209284, IMG submission 187211) | Freshwater microbial communities from Lake Fryxell liftoff mats and glacier meltwater in Antarctica - FRY-03 (SPAdes) (version 2) | ecosystem: Environmental > Aquatic > Freshwater > Ice > Glacier... | reverse complement strand
AAATGGCGTGGACTTAAGGTGTAGCGGAAGTCGCCAAGACTTTCGGCACCCCGGTTTTTGAAGGGAAAACCGAAACTCCTGGCGAGTTCTGCTACAAGAAAATTCGTTAAGTTCACGCCATTGGAGGCAATCTCGCAGAACCACGTTTCCATTATCCTTCCCACGTCATGCACCAGAAAATCACCGCCCGACGATGCTCTCGCGAAAAGCGTTGCAGGCCTGGATGACGTTTCATGCCCCGGAGCCTTCGCTTGAGTGTTGCCGATAGTTCGATCTGACTTGATCGGTTTCCCTCAAGCCCAGCAATAGGTCTGTATCGTGACTGACCTGGCGAAAGCGTTCCGCTGAGGAGGTGTGAGTAAGGTCTTCATCCCATGTTGGGATTATCCGCCTCATCTCGTTGGCTCCTGCCTGACTTTCCAGGAGGTGAGGTAGGCAGGTCTTGACGACATCCAGCATCACGGACACGGAAACGGACGCGCCGGGCGAAGCTCCCAGAAGAGCGGAGATCGATTTGTCTGTGTTGGTGACGACTTCAGTACCGTAGTGGACGATGCCAGCGGCTCCGTCTTCCTTCTTGATGGCTTGCACGCGAATACCAGCATTCACCAGCTTCCAGTCCTCACGCCGAGCATCGGGATAGAAGCCTCGAAGAACTTTCATGCGGGCTGCCATGCTCTGCGTGCCTTGCCGGATCAAGTACTTCACGAGTGGCAAGTTGTAGAGACCAACCTTGGCCAGCGAACCAAAGTTGTCGAACTTGACTGAAGAAGGCAGGTCGCTGAAGCTGCCAGATTGCTGCAGGAATTTCGTTGTAAAGGCGGCGAAGGGACCAAACAACAGCGACTGCTTGCCGTCAAGCACGCGCGTATCGAGATGCGGCACTGCCATTGTTGGTGCTTCCGCCTGAGCCTGGCCATAAACCTTGGCCTGATGCCTGGCAACAATTTTCGGGTTGTCACACACGAGCCACTGGCCGCCAATCGGAAACCCGCCATAACCTTTCACCTCGTCGATCTTCGATCTCTGCAGCAATGGCAGGCTGCCGCCGCCAGCTCCGATGAACACGAACTGCGTTCGGTTGTTGAAACTGCGGTTGCCGGAAATGTCTTTCACTTTGACATTCCAGCCATCTAACGTTCTGTCGAGATCGATGACGCGGTGCCCGGTGGCGACACCACAGCCGGGTTGGCGGGCCAGCCAATGCACGAGTTTCCGGGAAAGCGCGCCAAAGTTGACGTCGGTACCGGCGGCCATTCTGGTTGCGGCGACCGGCATGTCATCGCGACCCTCAATCAACAACGGTGCCCAACTTTTGATGACCTCGCGATTCGTTGTGAACTCCATCTCTTTAAAGAAATGGTGGGCCGACATGGACTCGTAACGGGCCTTAAGAAAGTCAACCTGTTCCGGACCATAAACGAAGCTGATGTGAGGAATTTGATTCACGAATTCGCGCGGACTATCGATCATTCCTTCACTGATCGCATAAGCCCAAAACTGCTTTGATTGTTCAAACTGCTGATAGATCTCGATCGCCTTCGACACATCGACCGAACCATCGGCGTTGCGATGCGGCGTGTAACTCAGTTCGCAGATTCCCGCATGCCCGGTCCCGGCGTTGTTCCAGCCGTCCGAACTTTCCTGAGCGAGTTCCTTGGTCACCTCGTAGAGCTGGATTTTCAGGTCCGGCTGCAGTCGCTTGAGCATAACCCCCAGTGTTGAGGACATAATGCCGCTGCCGATCAGAATGACGTCGGGATTGTCGATATGTGTTGAGTCTGGCAGCGATTTCATTTCATCTGGCTTTCGGATCCGACGGTGCTGTAGATCTTCCTTCGTACGTCAATCAAAATTCGCCGACGACTTCACCGCCGTTTCGTGTGATCAGGCTGTCGTAGAGACCGGCGTCGAGATTTTCCGACAGAAACCGAACGGAGCCGTCACACAACAAATGGTGGGCGCCACCTTCGTGAAAACTGGATGGGCCGAATCTCTGCCCAATCGAATTCGGGAACATTCCTCCGGGGAAGTAGGGTTCGTAGTTGATTGCGTTCGTATTACCGGCAAACATTGGCGGTGCCGTAAGATTGACCCAGCGAGCAGCCACGGACGCCGTGGTTCCGTCGATCCAGACGGCAGCATCCTGTTCTCGGGTTTCTGTGATCATCACAGTGTTCGAAGTGCCATCGGTAATATCGCGGAATCCGGTACGTGAACCAGGGAACAACACTCCATCCGCCGGTATCGCACCGGACAGTCCGAGTACCGTCCGGGCTCCCATGGCCACGTAATTCCGAATGGCAAATCTGCCGAAACCAACAGTCGTGGTGTACAGTGGGTCCGCACTGAAATCGTTGCCCGTGAAGCTGGGGCAGCGATAGAAAGAAAGGACCTGCGACGCCATATTTCGGTTTAAGGGATCCAAAGATGAAACGTTGTAATTGATGTTGTTTTGAACGTTGGCTCCGTCGATGTATGGCAAAATCAGGCTGGCAAAACTGTGCAGATGTATGGCCGGATCTGACGGTCCTGTTCCCGGGTAGTTCCACACACCGCGCCCAAAGCCACTGGTGCTGCTGGGCGGAAAAACTCTCATGGAGCTTTCGTAGTTGTGTATGGCCAAACCGATTTGCTTCAGATTATTCTTACATTGAGTTCGACGAGCGGCCTCTCGGGCCTGTTGCACGGCTGGCAACAACAACGCAATCAGAATCGCGATGATCGCAATGACCACAAGAAGTTCAATCAAAGTAAATGCACGGCGATAGTGATGTGGACGATTCATTGAGGATAGAACTCCGGAAATCAGGGAGGTGGGAGATCTGTGTTCGCTGGACAAATCGGTCGATGATCCGTCAGCGTCTTAACATTAGGATGACGAGTGAGACGCCTGTCAGTGGCCGGTCATGGACTTCGATTTCGCCATCGCATCTTCAGCCAGCTGGACGTAACTCTGTTCGTTTGTTCCCGCGAAGGCTCGTTGATAGATCACGCTCAAGGCGGTCCAGGAGAAAGAATCCTCCGGCGCCAACTCGCTCACCCGCACAGCATTGGCAACCGCTTTGTCGTGCTGGTTCAGTTTGCCGTACAGAACGGCCAACGCTGAATACGCGAGCGCATACGTGTCGTTTTCAGCAAGCAGTTCGCCGAGCTTCTCAATGGCGGCTTCCGACTGCCCGCTGTCTTTGAGTTTCATTGCCGCATTGTAAAGTTCGTTCGTCGTAGCCAACGGTGCTTCCCTATTATCTCAGTGTTTAAGTGGAGTTGTTGATCAGAGCCATTTGGCACGGATTATTCCGTGCTGCTGGCCCCGTCGAGTTTTCTGTTCAAGGCGGCTTCCAGCGTATGCCAGCATAGAGTAGCGCATTTGACTCGAATCGGAAACTGTTTCACGCCTGAGAGAAATTGCAAGTCCCCCAGATCGACTGGCTCAGTGGTTGACCGCTGATCGCCAGGAATGTTTCCAATGAGCAGATCACGAAACTGCTTCGCCAGAATCTCCGCTTCGGCTCGCGTTTTCCCCAACAGAGCTTCCGTCATCAGCGACGCGGATGCAGTGGAGATCGCGCAGCCAGAACCGGTGAACTTCACTTCCTGAATGCGATCATCGTCGAGCTTCAGAGACAGATGAATCAGGTCTCCACAGCTACGATTGAAGCCGTCAGCTCGGTGAGTGGGATCCGCCATCGGTCCAAAGTTGCGAGGGTCCTGCTGATGATCGAGGATCAGGTCTTCATAAATCTCGCGAAATTCCTGGTCTAACATGGCAACACCTTTATCACTTTCCGAATCGCCAGCAAAGCCCGCTCAAGCCTGTTTGCGGGGATCTTCCCTTTCAGACATTGTCGAGCCCATGATCGGCCAGCAGAATCGTTTCCAGATGCTGTCTCAGAGCCGGAACTTCCACACCACGCACGACATCGTTGGCAAACGCAAAGATTAACATTGTCCGCGCCAGATCTGAAGGAATGCCGCGTGAACGCAGATAGTAAATAGCTTGTTCATCCAGTTCACCCACCGTGGCACCGTGAGTGCAGCGGACGTCATCGGCATAGATTTCCAGTTGCGGTTTGGTGTCTACAATGGCATCGTCCGATAACAGTAGAGCCTGATTGCTCTGCTTTGCGTCCGTCTTCTGAGCGTCCTGATGGACGTAAATCTTGCCGTTGAAAACGCCTTTCGACCGGTCGTCCAGAATACCCTTGTAGAGTTCAAAGCTGTTGCAATGAGCCCTGGCGTGATCGATCCGCGTGCGACAGTCCATGTGCTGATCGCCGGCGGGCATGTAAAGCCCGTTGAGAGTACACACGGCTTTTTCGCCGTCGAGCCTGCAATTCAACTCGTTGCGACTCAGATCACCGCCAAACGAAAAGTAGTGCGAACTGAAGTGACTGCTCGCCCCCTGATAAACCTGAGTCGTTGCCACGTGCAGAGCGTTAAGCTGCTCATGTTGCAATTTGTGATGATCCAGATGAGCCGAATCGTGAAGTTCCACTTCCGTCACCGCATTGGTGAAATAGGCGGCTCCATCCAGTCCGTGATAGCTCTCGATCAGCGTAGCTCGACTGTTCTTGCCGACGGAGATCAGATTCCGCGGATGACTGACCACGGGTTCGTCCGCGACGGAGAGAAAAATCAGATGAAACGGTCGATCGACGATGACGTCATCCGGTACAACAATGTTCGCTCCGTCTTCGACAAAGGCCGTGTTCAACGCGATGAATGCAGAATGCTCGAAAGCCACATGCTGCCCCAGCCGAGACTCGATGGACTGCGGACGCGTGATAATCGATTGCGCCAAACTCTCCGCGATCACGCCGTTCGTCAGCGGATGCAGATGAGACCATTGAGGAGCATAGCGGCCGTTGATGAAGACCAGCCGATGAAAGTCTGGGTCCAGAATGGCTTCTTTCACCAGGCTCTCGATGCCTGACGCAGCGCCTTCAGCCGACTCAGCAATCTGGAATGACCGCGCGGCGAACGGTGCGATGTTGGTGAATCGCCAGTCTTCGTCCTTCGTTGTCGGGATGCCGAGCTTCGTAAACCGGTTCAATGCGCGTTCGCTCAGCGCTCGCAACGACACAGGAAAGGTGTCAGCGCGAGCGTCATCGAACCGCTGGTAGGCATCCAGATAAGCATCTGTTTCAGTGGCAATCATTATTTAGTCGCAATCATTGAAGGTTCTCTCAAAATTACGGAAACCGCGTGATCCGTCGCACCGCAAACCACTCGACCGGATTCTTCCACAATGGCGTGGACTTAATCCGCCGCAAGTCGCAAGCCCCGTTTTAGGACTTCTGATTCGCCGAGAAAACCGGGGCTAGCGTCCTTCGGCAGTCACTTTCCCATAGTAGACCTCACTCTCCGAGTGAGGCAGGCCGCAAAACGCGGCCCTTAGTACCTGTCCAAAATCAACTCCGCGTTTTGGCCAAATCGGCTTAAGTGTATTGCCATTACAGTGAATAAAGAGTCACGAAAACATTCTTGGACAGGTACTTAGCATTCGTCACTCGGAGAGTGACGGCTACTTTAATCGCAAAGTAAGTACCATTAGGCTAGCGCCATTCGGCTAATACTGATTCTGCCCTAAGTCCACGCCATTAAGATTCTTCCAGGCGGGGTTATCTTTCAACAGTCTTCCCTACACGCTACACAGCGGCTGCTGATGCGGTGGCCGAATGCGGATCGAGGAACCCATAGCCCTTGTCTTCCAGCTCAAGAGCCAGAGTTCTGTCACCGGACCGAACGATGCGTCCTTCGGCCAGCACGTGGACTTGATCCGGCACGATATAGTCGAGCAGTCGCTGATAATGCGTCACCACGATGATCGCTCTGTCAGGGCCACGCAGCGTATTGACACCGTCGGCCACAATTCGCAACGCATCAATGTCCAGGCCCGAATCCGTTTCATCCAGCACGGCCAGTTTTGGCTGCAGCATCGCCATCTGCAGGATCTCGTTACGCTTTTTCTCGCCACCGGAAAATCCTTCGTTCACTGAGCGTTCCATCATACTCTTGTCCATGCCCAGCAACTGCATATTGTCCTTGAGCAGTTTCAGAAAACTAGTCGTGTCGATCAGCGGTTGGCCATGCTGCTTGCGGATTGCATTCATGGCGGCCTTCAGGAAATATTTGTTGCTGACGCCAGGGATTTCGATCGGATACTGGTAGGCCAGAAAGAGTCCTGCGGCGGCGCGCTGTTCGATATCCATCTCGAGCAGATTCTCGCCGTTGTAAAGGATTTCTCCCTGAGTCACCTCGTAGTCTTCACGACCGGCCAGAACGTGGGCGAGCGTGCTTTTTCCGGAACCGTTCGGTCCCATAATGGCGTGGACTTCGCCAGCATTCACCTGCAGATTGATGCCTCGCAGGATGTCCTTGTCTTCGGACTTCGCGTGTAGGTTTTTGATTTCCAGCATGTTTATTCTTTCGTATAAAATGTTCAGTGGGCGGACGGGAAACAAGGCGCCCGAGCGGCAGGCTTTCGCCGAACGAAAATCAATGTCCGCTTCTAGTCCGAGTTCAATTCTAGTCCGGGTTCAATTCTCGTCCGGGTTCAATTCTCGTCCGGGTTCAATTCTCGTCCAACCTTACCCAACGCTGCCTTCGAGACTGACGCTCAGCAGCTTTCTCGCTTCAACCGCAAATTCCATTGGCAGCACGTCGTAAACTTCCTTGCAGAACCCGTTGACGATCATATTGACCGCGTCCTCAGTCTTGAGGCCGCGCTGTCGACAGTAATAAATCTGGTCTTCGCCCACCTTGGACGTCGATGCTTCGTGTTCCACCTTCGCCGTGGTATTGCGGACCTGGATATACGGAAACGTGTGAGCTCCGCAGCGGTCGCCGATCAGCAGCGAATCGCACTGAGAAAAGTTGCGAGCGTTCGTGGCCCCCTTCAGAATCTTCACCTGGCCTCGGTAGCTGTTCTGTCCGAATCCAGCCGAGATCCCTTTTGAGATAATCGTGCTTTTCGTATTCTTGCCGATGTGAATCATCTTGGTGCCGGTGTCGGCCTGCTGATGATTGGCGGTCACGGCCACCGAATAAAACTCGCCGACAGAGTTGTCGCCTTGCAGAATGACACTCGGATATTTCCAGGTGATGGCAGAACCGGTCTCCACTTGCGTCCATGAGATTTTTGAATTGTCGCCACGGCAGGCACCACGTTTCGTCACGAAGTTATAGATCCCGCCTTTGCCGTCCGCATCACCGGGATACCAGTTCTGGACGGTGGAATATTTGATCTGAGCGTCTTTCATTGCGACGAGTTCTACCACCGCGGCATGCAGTTGATTTTCGTCACGCTTCGGAGCTGTGCAGCCTTCGAGGTAGCTGACGTAGCTGCCTTCCTCGGCAATGATGAGAGTTCGCTCGAACTGTCCGGTGTTCTGCGCGTTGATTCGGAAGTACGTTGACAGTTCCAGCGGGCAACGCACGCCCTTCGGAATGAAGCAGAACGATCCATCGCTGAAGACGGCTGAATTCAACGCGGCGAAGAAATTGTCCGAATAGGGAACCACCGAACCAAGATACTGCTTCACAAGCTCCGGAAACCTGTGGACGGCTTCGGAAAAAGGGCCGAAGATGACGCCATGCTCTTCCAGCGTGGCCTTGTAAGTCGTGGCCACGGATACGCTGTCGAATACCGCATCGACGGCGACTCCCGCCAGAGCTTTTTGCTCTTCCAGCGGAATCCCCAGCTTCTCATAAGTCTCAAGCAGGCGCGGATCAACTTCATCAAGACTGTTGAGCTTCACCTGCTGCTTGGGCGCGGAGTAATAGATAGAATTCTGATAGTTGATCGCAGGATACTTGACGTTGTGCCATGTGGGCTCCTTCAGCGTCAGCCAGTGCCGGTAAGCTTTCAACCGCCATTCCAGAAGCCAAGTGGGTTCGTTCTTCTTTGACGAAATCAGCCGCACGACGTCTTCGTTCAGGCCAGGGGCAATCGCATCCGCTTCGATGTCCGTTACGAAGCCGTGCTTGTACTCGCGCTGGGAGTATTCTTCGAGCAATGCGTTATCCGTTGACATGTCCGTTTCCCCTGTTGTCGATCATTAGCCGGAGTTACCGCTGGCAGCGTTCAGATCCCAGCGGCAAGTCCACAGCCGAAATTTCAAATAATGTTTATGCCGAGAAAGAACTGCCGCAGCCGCAGGACTTAGTCGCATTCGGATTGTTGAAGACAAAGCCGCGCTTGTCGAGGCTCTCGTGAAAATCAATTTCAGTGCCCTCCAGAAATAAGGCACTCTTCTTATCGACCGCCACGCGAACACCATGCATCTCAACCAGCATGTCAGCGTCTTCGTTTACTTTGTCGTCGAACTCCAGTTGGTACTCAAAACCGCTGCAGCCGCCGCCCTTCACACCTACGCGGAGCGCGATCGTATCAGGCATCTGCTGCTCGACAATGACCTTCTTGAATTCGCGTGCGGCACTTTCCGTAATTTTGACTGACATCTTGAGATCTCCTGACTTTCTAAAGTGGCTTCATGACATTTCGGGGTTCAAGGATCGAAGGACTCTGCCGCGCCATCGTGGCATTCAGATCACGAAATGGAGCCCATTCCAGTGGCAGACGATCTTCATGAAAAATCGCGTTCGCCGGACAAGCTGGCACGCACGATTCGCAGTCGATGCATTCCTGCGGATGGATATACAGCATCCGTCGACCTTCGTGAAAACAATTGGCAGGACAAACGACGACGCAGTCGGTGTATCTACAATCGTAGCATGGTTGAGCAACAACGTGAGTCATGGGATACTTGCCCTTGAAGTGTATGCGGCTGACTCTCAGGAATGCAACCGCCGTGCCGCGAAGCTGATTTTGCGACACCACTGCGTGTAACCCGTTTCTATTAAAACACTTAACACGAATCCTTTTGTCTGAGAAGATCGTTCGGGAGTAACCATATTTGGTCGTTTCTGATTCAATTCCAATCACTCTCTGGGTATCCTCAGTCCCATATCACTGGCTTGAGAGCCATAAACACGCTGTTTTTTAGCAGGCCGGCCTAACAAAACGCCGAAGTGACCATATTTCGTTAGATGGCTGTATTTCGATGACATCACTCACATTAAGCGAGCCACGCGAGCACGGCAATTGCGAGCACGGCAATTACGAGCAACTTGTCGAGCAGATGCTCGAACAGCTCAACATGGGGCAAAGCTTCAATGACCTGTTTGACTCGGTGTATAACCAGTTGCAGGGAATCGTGCCGTACAATCGAATCGCGGTGGCTCTACGCGAAGAACCGGGCGACCTGCTGCGGCTTGCGTCCTGCCGGTCCGACGGTGACGTCACGCTGAAAGTCGGCTATACGGCGCGACTCGCTGGCTCAACGCTGGCCCCGCTGCTGGCCACAGGTCAGTCGCGCATCATCAATGATCTGGACGACTACCATTCCCGGAAACCTCAGTCCGTTTCGACAGAGTTGATTCGGCGGGAAGGCATGAAGTCGAGTCTGACTTTGCCACTGCTGGCGAATGGCAAACCGATCGGTGTGATCTTCTTCTCCAGCCGCGAAGCTGGCATCTACACGGAACAGCACGCGGTCTTGCTTCGTCGCCTGGCGGGTCACATCGCCATCAGTCTGGAGAAGGCTCAGCTGATCAGTGAGCTGCAGCGGAAGAACGAGGAGCTGGCTACGGCGAACAGATCGAAGGACAGATTTCTGGAAACTCTGCAGCAGGAGGTTGATAAACAGACGCAACAACTGCGACATTCGGAATCCCGCTATCGACTGCTGGTGGAGTTTGGCGATGTCTTCAATTCCAGTCTCAACATTCGCACGATCTTTGAGCATGCGGCCGATCAGATTCATCGACTGCTCAAGTGCGACCGCGTAAGCCTGTTGCTGGCCGGAGCTGAATTCGCGCGCAGCGAACTGGCGGTGGAGATTGTCTCCGATCGCCGCAGAATGACGGAAACCGCAGTGCAGCCACACTTGGAGTCGGCCTTTCAATGGGTTATGCAGCATCGAGTGCCGCACGTGGTTCGTTCATTGAAAAGTTCCCATTCGTTTCCGGACGATCAAAAACTCTGGGAGGCAGGTTATGCTTCGAAAGTCTTCCTGCCGTTGTCGACTCGCGATCAATTCCTGGGAGTGCTGGGAATCGCGTCGCGTCAGTCGGAGGCACCCGATCACTGGGATCTTGAGCTGCTGAATGAAGCCTGCGGACAGTTGGCGATTGCGGTTGACAATGCCACAGCCTATGGCGAGATCGATCGTCTGAAAGGAGAACTGCAGCAGCAGAATATCTACCTGCGAGATGAAATTCGGACGGATAAGGACTTTGGAAACATCATCGGCGACAGTCGTGCCATGCAGCAGGTACGTGTGGCCATTGAGCAAGTCGCGCAGACGGATTCCACCGTGCTGATCCTCGGCGAGACCGGCACAGGAAAGGAACTGATCGCCAGAGCCATCCATGATTTCAGTTCCCGGCGTGATGAACTTTTGGTGAAGGTGAACTGCGCTTCGCTCGCTCCGAATCTGATCCCCAGCGAGCTGTTCGGACATGAAGCCGGCGCGTTTACGGGGGCGACCGAGCGTCGTCGAGGTCGCTTCGAACTGGCTCACCGGGGCAGCATTTTTCTGGATGAGATTTCCGAAGTTCCGGCGGAAACCCAGGTGCTGCTGCTGCGAGTGCTTCAGGAACGCACAATCGAACGCGTCGGTGGCAATGAACCGATTCAGATCGACACGCGTGTGATCGCGGCGACGAATCGGGACCTGAAGCTGCTCTGTGAATCAGGCCAGTTTCGAGAAGATCTGTATTACCGGCTGCACGTCTTTCCTATCCGCGTTCCGCCCCTGCGTGAGCGGCGGGAGGACATTCCTTCGCTGCTGAACCATTTCATCGGACGCTTCTCTGTGCACATGAACAAGTCGATAACGCAAGTGGACCGTCGCACGATGGAGCTGATGATGAATTACACCTGGCCGGGCAACGTGCGCGAGCTGGAGAACATCATTGAGCGGGCCATGATCATCAGCCAGGGAGACATTCTGGCGATTGACGAATCGTGGCTCTACGGCCGCCCTGCACTCAATCCGTCACTCAATCCGTCACTCAGCCCTGACGCGGGAGCTACGTTTGCCGGAAAGTCCCTGGCGGAGATCGAGCGTCAGATCATTCTGGACGCACTGAGCCGTTGTCAGGGAAAGATCTACGGTCCTGACGGCGCTGCAGCGGAGTTGAAGCTCAAGCCCACCACGCTCTACGGCAAAATGCGAAAGCACAAAATCAAAAGCACCCGGCAGCACGTTCCCGAGGAATAAGGGGGCAATCGCAAAACGGTTTTAACCTCATTCCGGACCGCGCCAAGTACATCGTCAATGATTTCAGCGTGCGTGCTGACATTCACGGCTCGGGGGAGACGAGATTACTTCGCGGCTGCCAGTCGCTTCAGCCACCATTGAGCGCGAATGCGTTCCGGGTTGTCTTCTACGTCGGCCTGTGTCAGCACACTGATCGCATCTGCCGTGTTACCCTGCTGGATGAGTGCGTCGGCTTCATTCATCATCGACGGAAACGCCGCGGCTCCTGTCGGATACTGAATTCGATAGTTACGCAATGTGGAAATGGCAACTCCCGAATCGCCACGCGTCAACTGCAGCATACACGTCCAGTACAACGTGTCAGCCAGCGCGCTTTGCTGAACATTCTGAATCATCTCTGGCAGTGGAATCGTCATCTGACTGACTCGTTTGCCATCCACCGGGACTTCGACTTCGATCATCGTCTGCATGCTGGCTTGGCGAATTTGCTGCAGGTCCTGGATCATTCCCACATCCAGCGAACCTAAAATCTGTTCGACGCGAGCACCCAACAATCGTCGAGATGGCTTGCCGAACAGTTCATCGCTGGATGCACTCACGCGCGACCAGCGTTCTTCCAGCGCCGCGATACGCAATTGCAGCAGTTGCTCCGGGGTCAGTTCTTCAGCATTTAGTCCCGGATCATCCAGTGTATCGCCGACGTTGATAGATTCGCGTTCGAACGGGCTATCCAATGGCCTCATCAGTACCGCAAATTCTTCTTTTTGCTGTTCGTTTAATGCAGCGGCTGCGGCAATCTGCTGTTCCGGGAACTCCCAGACTTTGTAATTTTCTGTGGGCCATGTGGCTCCCAGAGCAGCCGACAGTCGTTGCACCAACGGTCGAATTTCACTGGTCCCGCCAGCAAGTTCTTCATACAACGTCGCGGCGTCTGACGCCTCCATACGTTCCTGCAGCAGGAACATTCGTGGCGCGAACGCTGCGGGATTCGCGACGATAAACGGTGTTGCTGACTTCCAGCGTTCAGACTCGGCCAGCATTGAAACTTCCGCAGGTTCTGTGACAAGCATCGAGGTCTCGCCATTCTTTGGCACCGCAGTTCCTCGAACGAGATCAAACAGATACGCCTTCTCTTCGATGATGACCACCAGTAATTGATCGGCAGCATCAATGATGTTCTCGGAAGCCGAGTCACCGGGTGTGGCTGCTTTCAGCAGCACGGAATCAATCTGCCGTTGACGCAGGGCTTCGGCAAAAATCCAGACACGTTCGTCGAACGTCCCACGGCCAGTCAACATGACTTCGTACATGCCAAGCGGGATGCGAGCGTTATCAGATGTCAGCGGAGATATGTTTTCAACAACGTGCTTAAAGAGACGACGGACTCGAGCCAGATCAGAACTAACCTGCCCGCCGTTGGCCTTGTCTGCTTGAATCCACATGGATTCTGTTAACTGACTCAGCAGCAGGCAATCACGAATGTAGTTCACGTCGCTCTCTGTGAACTTCTTTTGTCCTGCCGCTCGCTGAACATTCGTGGACAGCAGCGCGCTGTTGGCGGCGCCGAGTCCTAAATTCCGGGCCTCATCCACAACGCACGACGACATCCATGAATTCAGGCCGCCAGCGATCGAACCTTTGCGAGTTTGCGTGGCCATCGATTTCGGCTGCATGCGTCCAATGACAGATTTCAGCTTGTCGCGACATTCATCAGCAGCAGTTTCCCTGATCTGATTGCTGGGATCAACAGCCGTCGCCGGGCCTGATGATTGACCGCAACCGGTCTGCAAGCCGAACAGCAGGCACGCGGTTAACAGGCAGACCGACACGCTGTCGGATTTTGAACGCTTTGAATTGCCGGGCGAGAATCGCATTCGAAGGTACTTTGTTGGATAAGAAGCCGGGGGTACTTACGTATTATCGTACGAAAACTGTTGAAAATCGTTGGATGAATCAATGCCGGGAACACGACAACTCCCGCAAATTCCCGACCAATACCTGTTGTGGGCAGGACCAGACAAGGAAAAACATGCTTTCTCGAACAGCACGCTCGGCAGGATGACCGACGATGTAACCCGCTCCCTTGGTGGCCGCCAGCCACGCCTGAGCCGCCCGCAACACCAGTGAATTTGCCCGCTGTCGGATTTCTTCGACGCTCAAGCCGCGGTTTTCGGCACTGTCGCCAATTCGGTTTGCTGAATCTCGCAGCGCAGTCGTCAGAATTGACGCTTCTGTTTGCAGAGGTTCCACAAATTCGGCAAGTTCGGGACGTCGGTCGGCTTCTTCCCGGAAATTTCGCAATGCACCCAGAGCCGCACCAATCGCCACTGCCGAAGTCCCCAGCGAACCTGCTCCGCCACCTGTTCCCGATGACATGACCCTTTCAATCGGCCCGTGCAGGATTTCATCTTCGCCAACGAACACATTTTGCAAATCCACAATCGACGTCTGCGATGAACTCAACCCCATCAAGCCAATCGCCGCATGAACTCGAACGCCTTCCCGCGATGTTGGAATCGCCGCCAGAATCTGGCGACCGTCTTCCAATGTACCGCCAGTGACTAAAATGTCTGCCGCCAGCACGCCAGTGGCCCACGGTACGGAACCAGTGAATCGATAGCCGTGCGAATTCTGATCCACCGTCGCCACGACAGGAGGCGTGCTCAAGTGCTGCCGCGACGTTGTGAGATGCGAAATACCCACGGTCGCAAAAACTTTGCCCACGCACAACGCCGGCAATAAGCGTTGTTTGATCGCGACATTCGACGACGTTTCGATTCGCTGACAGGCCGCATTTCGTTGCGTAAGAATAAACGTTGTCAGCAGACTGCCGCTTGCCAGTTCGCGATAAACTTCCAGCATCTCGCCGTCGTCCGCTCCGTCGCCGCCATACTCGCAAGGTAAGTTCCAACGATTGCCGCCAGCTTCGGCCAGAAGTTCCATTTGACCAGCGGGCCAGATGTCGGCTGTATCGGGCTCAGAAAGTTCGCTTAAAGTTCGAACCAGCGTTTGAAACGCATCATGCGAAACGATCAAGGACATGGATAACCCCATTCTTCAAATGATCGATTCCATTCTGTGGCAATTCGTTGCCGCAGATCCGGAGGAAATTCAGGAAACGAATTCTTGCGATAGTTTGCGATGGAGCTCACATAGGACTTCAATTCGGCATCCACGTGCGACACGTCGGGCAGATGCAGCGATTCGTAGATCGCATGAATTTGCCCAATCGGATCCTGTTCCAGTTGTTCAAAACCGATTTCGTGGAACTGCCCCGCTGGAATCAAACTTCGTTCTTCGAAATACGCATCATACATTTGGCGGTACATCTGCAGAATCCAGTCGTCCAAGCCCTCGGCAGGCGGCGTTTGCAATCGATGCAAATGCGAAACGGCCGTCAGCATTTTTCGCGTCGAATGAAATACGTCGAACGGATTACGATGAATATGCACAAACTTTGCATCCGGAAACATCTGCAACAGCAGCTTTATGCGAGCTGTATGCGGCGGCGATTTTAAGACCAACGGCCGTTCGTAGAGCAGTGTCAATTTCTTCAGAAACAGCAGAAAGGAATTTTTCCACTCGGTGATTTCCGCTTCCGAAACATCGCGCATGGTGAGATAGCGGGCATAATAGTCGCGACGTTGCGGGAACACCCAGCCCATGCACGGCGATTTGAAATTCATCACACACAGCGCGAATTCGTCTTCCTGAGGCGACGACATGCGCCATTCCACATTGTCCATGGGACGCGTCTTCGGCAGGAAGAAATCCACGGCCTTCGAATGCAGCTTTTCCGCCGTCAGAAACGAATCCGGATACAGGCACTGATAGTTGTCAGGAAATGCAAATCGCTGATCAATCGTCAACAAATTGTGCAAATGAGTCGTTCCCTGCCGCCAATGCCCGAGGACAAAAATTGGCGGGGGCACCGCAATATCTTTTAACTTGCTTCCAAATCGAACCTGGTCCACCATGTGAATCAGGCTCGTAGGACCACTCTGCAGAGAAATCGTCATCGCCCGCAGCCAGCAACTCGGCGACACTGCAAAATTATTGTCAGCGAGCACCCGCAACCAGTTTCCAAACGTAATGCCCCCCATCAAGCCAGGGCCAAAAGAATTGAGCAGCGTTTCTCGCCAGGCCATTATTGAATCAATTTCTGAATCGATGCAAAGTCCGCTTTGAGTGATCGATACAACTGCTGATAAACGGGATACGCAGTATTGTATGTCTTCGTCGCGGCAGCTTTGTTGGGCGTTTTGGTGACGACAGAAATCGTCGCATGGCACGCTTCCACGACGTCTTTGTAAGCACCCGTCCCTGCCGCCGCCAGCAATGCGACACCATAGGCGGGTCCTTCCGATGCATTGATCGTCACGACCTGCTGACCGTAAATGTCGGCCTGCAACTGCTTCCAGAATGGACTGCGAGCACCACCGCCGGACAGTCGAATTTCCTGCACCGGGATATTCATCGATTTGATGATTTCCAGAGTATCGCGCATGGCGTACGTGGCACCTTCCATGACTGACCGAGCCATATGGTGTTTGCCGTGTCGCAGGCTAAGTCCTATCCACGACGCGCGTGCATTTGGATCTGCATGTGGAGTGCGTTCGCCAGTCAGATAGGGCAGAAAGAACAAGCCTTCGCTGCCTGCTGGTGCCGTCGCGGCTTCGGCTGTGATCAATTCATAAGGATCGATCTTTTGTTTCTTCGCCGCAGCAACTTCCGCCTGACACAGTTGATTGCGGAACCATTGCAGACTTCCGCCGGCAGACAACACGCATCCCATGACATGCCACTTGCCTCGCACTGCATGACAGAACGTATGCAATCGCCCTTCGGGATCGACCTGCACTTCGTCACTGTGAGCGAACACAACTCCGCTGGTGCCCATGGTGGCAGAGACAACACCGCGTCCGACGATGCCGTTACCGATCGCACTTGCCGCCTGATCTCCGCCACCGCCCACAACTGGCGTCCCAGGATTCAAACCCATTTCTTTGGCACCGATATCCGACAGAACGCCAGTCACGTCTTCGGATTCATAAACTTTTGGAAACAGATTTGCGTCCAGATCCAGTTTTTGCAGCAGCTTCGAGGACCAGCGACGATTGACCACATCCAGCAGCAATGTTCCCGATGCATCGCTGACTTCTGTGGCGAAGTCCCCCGTCAATCGAAAGCGAACATAATCTTTCGGCAGCAGAACCTGCGTGGTCTTGTCGAAGTTCTTCTTTTCCTTATTCCGCAGCCACAAAATTTTCGGCGCGGTGAAACCTGTCAGGGCGGGGTTTGCCACCATTTGAATCAACTTGCTGCGACCGCCTGCCAGCTTTTCAATTTCTGCACATTCCGCAGCCGTGCGTTGATCGTTCCACAACAGCGCTGGGCGAATGACGTTGCCAGATTTGTCCAGGAACACGCTGCCATGCATCTGCCCGCTCAGACCAATCCCGCCGACGTCGGCTGGTTTCAGTTTTGCAGCCTTCATCACACGCCTGACCGAATTGACCGAGGCCTTCCACCAGTCTGTGGGTTCCTGTTCTGACCAGCCAGGTTTCGGGCTGCTCAAGGGATATTCTTCGGTGGCCGACGCCAGAATTTTGCCGTCTTCGCTGACTGCAAGAGTTTTCGTACCACTTGTTCCAATATCGATGCCAAGAAAGATGGGCATTTAGTTATTCCGGGAGTTCTAGAATGCGTGGATAAATGAGGGATGATTGTCGAAAAACGCTGGTAATTTTATCCCTCACTGACGTGCCGGGTTGTGAAAACCCGCTCAATCGACAGCCCCCTTGCCAGGGGGAGAAGGGTCATGCGCAACGATGGCAGTTGAAAGCATCATTCCTTACCCAAAAGTATAACGAATCCCATAAACTCCGCGACCGATTGTGGCACGTTCATTTCTGCGTTTCGGACTTCGATTGATCTTATCCTATTCGCCGCATTCTGCCAGGATTCAAATCGTAAAGTCAGCGCTTGAATTCCTGTTCGGGCGAAGGTAGGATTCCACCCTCAATCGTTGATGTCTCAAACGTCTCACACCTTCAACGATGAAGTCCATTGTCCAATATCGACGTGGATTTCAAAAACGTCACTCTCTCTGCCCCAGCCGCTCATTTCAACATGGAGTGTTGAAGCGACCGCAGAGACCTCAATTTGCTTAAAACTGATTTAGTGTTTCAAGGAGGAACCACGATGAACAGCTTTCGCCTGCGTTTGTTTTCGCCAGAAAAAGATATCACGAGCAATCTCGAGACGTCCCGTCAGAATGCCATCCACAATCGCATTTCCGACGAAGTGTTTGAAGACATCATCCCCATCGATCGCGCACGTCGCTCAGTGGTAATCAGCGGCCGATTCTTGGAACCACAGGATCGCGCTCGAATTCTGCAGCACAACAACTGCTGCCCCGAATGTACGCAGCACAACGTTGAACCGCTCGAACTTGCCGATGCTGTCATCAGTCCTAAAAATCGCATGCCAGTCCCCGGCACAGCCACAATTGTCGGATTTCACTGCAACGATTGCGGCACGGAATGGCCCGTGTATGAACTGTCTCGCCGCAAAGGTTGAGAACAACCTTTTATATTGTCGGTCGATCGAACTCATCGCATGTCGCGATTACATTCGACATGCGTTGAATTACGCTTTGGCTGTGTTCATAAGGCTGAGTCGTCAAGAGAACGCACCAACGCAACATTGCGGGATCTATCCACAGCATTGTGCCGGATGCTCCCCAGTGTCCGATCGCATCTGCCGAAAGAAAATCGCTGAACGTCGCGGAGTGATCCGGCCAATTGCGACGCCAGCCAAATCCCCAGCCACGCTGAATCCTGTCTGCTTCCGCCAGTCCGGTGACGTGCTGCGTTTGATTCGCAATGCTTGAACGAACAACATGCCGATTCCAGATGTTATGCGTGGCGAGACCAGGACATTGAGACTCACCATCGTTCAGCAGACACGTAGCTAATCGCCCGAGATCTTCAACTGTCGATGTCATGCCGCCCCACGCCGCACCAAGAGTTCTCCAGTAGCGACTGTTCCAGCCCCAATCAGACGCTGCGTGCTGCCAGACAGGCAAGTCACACGGAAGTACTGTCGGCAGAAGATCTTCAGCAAAATCAGAGGGAAGTCCCAGCCAGGAACTCTTCATTTCCAAGGGCTGAAAGACTTTCTTCAGCAAGTGATCCGCGCACGTTGATTTCGTGATAGATTCAATGATTGCTGCCAGCACTGCGAAACCCATGCTGGAATAACGACAGTCAGTTCCCGCAGGAAACTCGGGATTCAGTTCAGCGATCGCATTCACAAATTCCTGAGTGCCCGCGTGAGCCATTCGAAACTCCTTATTTTGCGGCAGCATATCCGGCAGTCCTGACGTATGCGTCAACAAATGCCGAACCGTCATATGCCGCAGAGATCCACGATTGAAGCCTGGTAAAAGATCTCGGACTGGGTCATTTAGAGCAAACGATCCCTCCGCCGCGAGTTGCACGGCAGCCATTGCGACGATCGGTTTGGTGATCGATGCGATCAGATAGCGGCGATCTTTCAGTTCCGCCGCCTGCAATGGAGCAGCGTTAGGGTGCGACGACACTGCATCATGGCCGGTGTAATCGTGGCCGGTGTAACGCACGCGCAATTTCTGGCCGCCAGCATTCCCTGCGGCAATATCCAAAAACTTTAAACTCGATTTCGCTGCGATTGAAAGAAGTGATTGTTCAATATCCATGGGCAAAACTTTCTGAATCGACAAACAGAGGAACGAACGCTCAACATCAGTATAATGTATTTGCTGACTTCTCATGGTGTCGCAATTCGACGATCCAATGATCGAGCATATACTCGACACAGTCAGGCATAGGGCTCTTGCTGCGTGGCATTACTCCGTACACTCTGGGAAGTCGAAAGGGGCCGAAGTCGAATTCCCACAAGACCGCGTCGCGGTTGTCGGGAGAGTGCAGAGCGGTACAATAGGAACAGTTAACGGATCGGCAACTTATATTGATTTTCCTGTGAATCAAATTGTCGCGGTCATTGTTGACTCCCTCCACTTCCCGCCTTGAGTCCAATCATGACTTTGATCACTCGCATTTATTGCGCTGCGTTTGCGGCGATCGTCTTTTCAACGACTACCATGTCAGCGCTAAAGGTGTCGGCTGACGACACTACGATTGTCTTTAGCCGCGATATTCGGCCGATTCTTGCGAGTCATTGTTTTAAGTGTCACGGTCCTGACGAAGCCTCGCGGGAAGGAAACTTGCGACTGGATACAGAAGAAGGGGCTCGTGCGGCACTGGAAAAAGATGGCGATCTCACAAAACTGATTGCGCGAATCACAAGTGCCGATGCAGAACTTGTGATGCCGCCCCCAGATGCCAAGAAACCACTCAAGCCCGCGCAAATCGAAAAGCTGACGCGATGGGTTGAGGCCGGTGCGGTGTGGGGGGCACATTGGTCGTTTGAACCTCTGATCAAACCGGCGGTTCCGGAAGTTTCCGTAACTGAAGTCGCTACGACGCAGAACCCGATTGATCATTTCGTGCAGGCCAGGCTTGCGACTCGCGGTGTTCAGCCGGCACCAGAAGCGTCGGGGGAAACGCTGATTCGCCGAGTCACACTGGATCTCACTGGACTGGCCGCGACGACAGATGAAGTCGATGCGTTTGTGGCCGATACTTCAAACAACGCATGGGAAAGCGTTGTCGATCGATTGCTGAATTCACCGGCCTATGGCGAACGCATGGCATGGACATGGCTCGATGCCGCTCGGTATGCAGATTCCAACGGCTATCAGGGCGATAATGAACGCACCATGTGGCCGTGGCGTGACTGGGTGATCGATGCGTTCAACACGAACATGCCGTATGATCAGTTCACAATCTGGCAACTTGCAGGGGATCAGCTTCCAGAGGCGACGTTTGAACAGAAACTCGCGACCGGATTTCTGCGTAACCATATGATCAACGGCGAAGGTGGCCGCATTGCGGAAGAGAATCGCGTCGACTACGTGATGGATATGACTGAGACGACCGGCACCGTGTGGCTCGGCCTGACAATGAATTGCTGCCGTTGTCACGATCATAAATTTGACCCCTTGATGCAGCGCGACTATTACAGTTTGTCAGCGTTCTTCAATCAGACGCCGGTTGATGGTGGCGGCGGGAATCCTCAAACGCCGCCGGTGCTGGATGCTCCGACCAGCGAGCAACGGCAGCAAGTCGCAGAGATGGAGACTCAGCTCGCGGACCTGAATCAGCGTTTGAAGCAGTTGGAAAAAGAACCTGCCACTGATGCTGCATATACGGAACTGCTAGCCAAACAGCAGGCACAAACGAAGTCGCTGAACGATTTGCGAGGCAGTTTTCCGAAGGTTATGGTGATGCAGGACCGCCCGGAGCTTCGAAAGACGTTTATTCTGACGCGAGGTCTTTACAGCAAACCTGCAGATGAAGTCTCGGCCAATGTTCCGGAGAAACTGCCACGACTGCCTGAAGGAGAAGCAGTCAATCGCCTGGCTCTGGCGCGATGGATCGTGTCGGATGATAACCCGCTGACGGCGCGAGTCACAGTGAATCGATTCTGGCAGATGTTTTTCGGCATCGGTTTGGTGAAGACGACGGAAGATTTTGGTGTGCAGGGCGAGATTCCGTTGCATCAGGATTTGCTCGACTGGCTGGCTGCTGATTTTCGCGAACACGGCTGGAATGTCAAACGTCTGGTGCGGCAGATTGTTACCAGTCACACGTACCGACAGACGTCTGGCCAGAAGGCATCACACGGCCTGTCGTTTGAAGAAGATCCGGAAAATCGTGACCTCTCGCGCGGCGCCAGGTTTCGCCTGCCGTCATGGATGCTGCGTGATCAAGCGTTGGCGGCCAGCGGCTTGCTGGTGCAGCACAGCGGCGGCGTTCCAGTGAAAGGTTACCAGCCCACCGGCGTCTGGGAAGAGACGACGTTTGGTCGCAAGCAGTATCAACAGGATCGTGGCGACGCTCTGTATCGCAGAAGCCTCTACACATTCTGGCGTCGCATCGTGGCGCCGACGATGTTCTTTGATAACGCTTCGCGGCAAACTTGCACCGTCAAGACATTCCGTACCAACACTCCACTGCATGCCTTGTTGACATTGAATGATGTTACGTTTGTCGAATCTGCACGAGCGCTGTCTGAACGTGTGTTGCTGGCAGATATCAAAGATGATGCAGGTCGGGTCGATGAGATATTTCGGCGGGTGTTGTCGCGTCATGCGTCGGACCCCGAACAACAGATTCTCGTCGCGGCCGTTGCAAGATCTCGCAGTGAAATTCAAGCCGATGTTGAAGCCGCGAAGAAATTGCTGGCTGTTGGTGAATCGAAACGGAATGAACAACTGGATGCCGTTGAACATGCGGCATGGACAAGTTTAGTACTGGCCGTGATGAATCTCGATGAAGCGCTGACGAAGGAATAACCATGAACCCACTCATCCAAAATGCACAACACGTCAGCCGACGCGAGTTCTTTGGCCGGTCCGCTACCGGACTTGGTACCGCAGCTCTGGCGTCGATGCTGGCGAAGGATGGCCACGCAGCAGAAAGAATCAGCGGGCTCAGCGACCTGCCGCACTTTCCTCCGAAAGCAAAGCGAGTCATCTATCTCTTCCAAAACGGTGGGCCCACGCATGTCGATTTGTTCGACTACAAGCCGAAGCTGCAGGAAATGCACGGGCAGCCAGTGCCGCCTGAATACATTGGCGAAAAACGCTTCAGCACAATGACGGGCAATGCGTCTGGTAAACTGATGCTGGCACCTGTCGAACGATTTCGACAACGCGGCGAATGCGGCGCGTGGGTGAGTGATTTTCTGCCGTACACCGCAGGCATCGCGGATGACCTGTGCTTCATCCACAGCATGCACACAGAACAGGTGAACCATGCGCCGGCGATTCAGTTTCTGCTGAGCGGCGGCGAGCAGCCAGGACGACCGACAGCCGGCGCGTGGTTGAGCTATGGGCTGGGCAGCGACAACGACAGTCTGCCTGGATTCTGCGTGATGACCAGCGTCAGCAAAGGCACATCCTGCGGTCAGATCTTTTATGACTTCTATTGGGGCAGTGGTTTTTTGCCGTCACGATTTCAGGGCGTCAAGTTTCGGGGCAGCAGCGATCCAGTGCTGTATCTGAACAATCCCGACGGCATGTCTCGCGCGATGCGTCGCAACTGGCTGGACGACATCGCGAAGATCAATGAATTGAAACTTGCCGACTACGGCGATCCGGAAATTTCAACTCGTATTGCACAATATGAAATGGCCTACAAGATGCAGGCCAGCGTCCCGGAACTCACCGACTTCAGCGACGAAACCGAAGCCACGCTCGCTATGTACGGACCGCAGGTCAGGGAACCAGGGACGTTTGCCTACAACTGCCTGATGGCGCGACGCCTTGCCGAACGCGGCGTGCGTTTCGTGCAACTGATGCACGCGGGCTGGGATCAGCACGGCAGCATCACAACCGAACTTTACACACAGTGCAAAGACACAGATCAGCCCTCCGCCGGTCTTGTGCAGGATCTGAAACAACGCGGATTGCTGGAAGATACGCTCGTCATCTGGGGTGGCGAATTCGGACGCACGCCGTTTCTGCAAGGCGACATTAATGATCGTCCGAAATGGGGCCGGGATCATCATCCGTATGCGTTTTCATTATGGATGGCTGGTGGCGGTGTGAAGTCCGGATTTCAATATGGCGAAAGCGATGATCTTGGAATCAACGTGGCGCACGATGGCGTTCATGTTCATGATTTCCAGGCAACGCTGATGCACTTGCTGGGCATTGACCACGAACGTCTCACTTACCGCTTCCAGGGCCGGGACTTCAGATTGACGGACGTGCATGGTCATGTCGTGCAGGAGGTGCTGGCGTAACGATTTGATTTCAAGGCACGACCAAGATGCAATCGACTGAATCCCTCTGTAGAATCAAGTTGCTCAAAACGAGCCCCTTTTGAGCCAATTGCAATTCGGGGCTCTGCCGACGATCTGGAGTTCATCAATGCGACGTTTGCTATTCACTTTCACAGCGGTGGTTTCGCTGATTTTTGTCTCTTCGAATCTGTTTGCTCAGGCACCTCAATCGCCAGGTCAGGAACATGAAGAATTGAAGGCCCTCGAAGGCATGTGGGACGCTGCCATGAAGATGTCAGATGGAAGTGAAGTCAAAGCAGAGTGCGACTACAAGATGACCTGCGAAGGAATGTGGCTGACGTCCGATTTTCACGGCGATTTTGGCGGACTGAAATTCCACGGCAAAGGTCTCGATGGATTCGACGCAACCAAAAAGCAATACGTGTCAATCTGGGTCGATTCAATGAGCGGATCGCCCATGATCATGACTGGGAAAAAAGAAGGCAAGATCATGACAATGATGGGTGAAGGTCCTGGTCCTTCCGGCGTTGCGAAATACAAGACCGTGACGAACCAGGAATCGAACGACAAGATGATTTTTCAGATGTATACAGTCAGCGACGGTAAAGACACCGAAGTAATGACAGTGACATACACGCGAAAAAAGAAATAGCCGGTCGATCGCCACTACTCGTTGTACACCGCGAATCGGGCCGTAGTTGGTACAGGCAACATCCGATAACTGGTCAGCACCCCTGCACTAAAAATCTTATGTACGGGTGCCTGGCAGTCAGCGAAACGGGCGTGAACGCCTCGGCATTACCACTCGCCGTTGCGTGAGAATTTCTTCTTAGCGTTTTCGCGAAACTCGCGAGATGCTTTCTTAAGATTTTCGAGGATTTCAGCGGTACTCAGGCCACTGGAATTGCGAGCGGCAGCGATGACGGTTTCGCATTCATTCGTATCCATGAATTTTGCCGCTTCCAGCAGAAGCGGTTGTTCTTCCGGCGTAACAACCATGAAGCCGTGCTTGTCGGCGTGAATCAAATCACCGGGACTGACTTTGCGGCCGAAGACTTCGACATCGCAATTGAATCGCACCGGCTGCACGGCCGCGTGTCCAACACACAGACGCTGAGCGATCGCTTTCAAGCCTGCATTGGTCATTTCATCGACGTCGCGAATTGCGCCGTCAGTGATCGTACCAACGCAGCCCAGAGCCCTATGGATATTGGCGTTGACTTCGCCCCAGAACGAACCGATGACTCGCGGCTTATCAAGATCCTGAATCACGACGATCTTCGGCCCCGGAACGCTGCCGAGATACTCTCGATACTCTGACGTTGCATTCGGCAATGTCTTGCGGTGATGCGCGTTGCCTGGTTCAATCACAACCGTCACCGCGTAGCCCACCATCGGCCCCATTTGCGGCATAAAGTCGCGTGTCTCTTCGACGTTGAACCCATCCGCGCAGAAGTCGCGTTGTGTGATTTGTTCCCAGCCGTTGTAGATCGTGGGAGTATTCCAACGCTTAAGCTGCAGTAGATCAGAATGTGAGAGTGGTCGATTTGAAGTCATGAACAAAAAGTCCCAGAGCAGGTGAGTGTGTTATTGTGCCAAATAGTTTGGGCATGCGTGCTTAGTTGGTTACGGAAAGATATGGCCGTAAATGACCGTTCCTACGGGTTTGTATTCCAGTGTCGGCCTAATTTCTATTGCTCCGTTGTCTTCAAGCCCTGAGATTCTAAACAGAGTCAAATTCGCAGACTGGCCCTCGACCAGAAATTCGTCGTGTCGATTGAGCAACGCGGCCGGGCGGGTTGACGCCAGCTTCCATGCTTCATGCAGCGAGATTCCACACATCGACATAAATTGCACCACGCAGTCTCCGGTGGTGGCACCGGAACCGGCGAGGAATTGCGTTTGTCCTGCGACGACGATTCGTCCGTCGTCCAGAATATCGACTTCGACGTCACCCGTGCGATAACGTCCCGCAGAACATCCACCAAATCCAGACACGTCTGATGTCAGAATCAGGCGTTCAAGCGTCTTACAGCGAACGATGCAATTCAGCATCGACCGAGGAACGTGCCAGCCATCTGCGATGACGCTGCAGATCAGTCGGTCGTCGGAAAGTTGTGGCCAGAAGATGTTGTCGTGACGCGGAACCATCGCTGAGCAGCCATTTCCCAGGTGAGTTCCCAGCGTCGCTCCTGCGTCAATCGCCGCAGTAATTTCAGCGGGACTCGCTGCCGTGTGGCCGATCGAAACACAAACTCCGGTCTTCACTATCTGCTTCACAACGTCAATCGCATTCGGCACTTCAGGAGCCAGCGTCACGATGCGCACTAAGTCTCCGGAAACCTGCTGCCAGCGGGAGAACTCCGCAAAATCAGCCGGTCGCACATGTGCCAGCGGATGCGCGCCGCGAGGACCATCCACGGGCGAGATCCATGGGCCTTCGATATGATATCCTGCTATGACGTTCTTCAATAACGGCGAACGGTCGCGAGCATTACGAATCACGGCAAGGCCATGTTCAATGGCAGCGGCTGAATTTGTAATCAGCGTTGGCAGACACTGCGTAATCCCTTGCTCGATGTACGAGTGAATCACGGTTTCAACTTCGTCGGTCGTCAGCGTCTCACTGCTGAACCAGATACCTTTGTATCCGTTCACCTGGATGTCGCACAAACCGGGGCCGACGATGGGTAACGCCTGGCATTCGTCGATCGATAATTCCATTGGAACGATCGATGCGATTCGCTCCCCGTCGAACGAAATCTGAACGGGCTGCAGAGTATCGAATCGTCGAGCTATGATTTTTGTCATCGGAGAAGACGCTGAACAATTTGTAAAAGTGACGTGAGCCGAACGCGCTAGCGTTGGGCTTTTCGCAGTAAATCATTGTTCGTGCCGATGCCCGAGCCCAAGCATGCCGAGGCCCGAGGCTAGCGCATGCCGAGCCCCGAGGCTAGCGCCTACGGCTCACGAAGAATGACTACGGAGCGACCGTTGAAACCTTCGTAACGGGCTTCGAAGCGCTGGTTGCCAATTCTTTGACGCCTTCCACGCTTTCTGTTCGAGTCTTGATGGCCTTCAGAATCTTGCGGCGAATGGCATCCACAGCGATCTGAAAGGCGTTTCGTTCTTCTTCGATGTTTTCGATGGCCTTGACCAACCCGTCAACAAATTCAGGACGTTCAGCCACGACGACACCGTTAGCGTGGCCAAGCAGTTCGTTCTTTCGGCCTTGCAACTCCAGGTCAGCATCGGTCCGCAGCTTCTTCTGGTCTTCGATGCGAGTGGTCAGCTGATTGAACTGTTCGACAGAGCGAACAATGGTCTGATTCAGATTGTCAATTTCGCCTCGACCACCAGATGGAATCTGTGTGCGAATACGGACGCCGTCTGTGAAGTTCCATGACGCCATTTCCTGCGGTGTGACTTTCCAGGTGGGATACAAAACGCAGGTCGTTTCGCCTAGCTCGTTTGGACCAATACCCAAAATGAATTCGCCCGTGTAAATCATTTTGCCCTGACCGTTGTCGGCGAAGACATGGATGGGAGGTGCCGCCATCTTTTCCTGTCCGTCAGCCCCAACCACTCGGTTCAATTCCAAACCTTTGGTGGAAGAACCCAAGCCAGTCACAAACAGTTTCCCGCCCTGATTTTGCACCTGAGCAGGATTTGCTGGTGGAAATGTCCATTCAAATCCCCAACCCAGCTTCAATGCACCGAGGTTAACTTCAGCAGTCTTGAGGTCTATTGCAGATTTTTCAAACTCAACAACAGCCTTTTCGCTCTTCTCAGTCGCTGACCGCAGTTTTTCTGCGACTTCGCCACGGCGATACCCCAGTTTGGCGGCTAACCAAAATTCGACAAGTAGTCCGATAATGACAAGCGAACCACAAACAATCCCAAGCCTGCTCATCAAAATGACTCCGGCGGAATCTAAAAAAACATGTTCGATTCGCAAACTGACAGCAGCGAAATCGACGCAACACAAGACCGTATCTGGAAATCGGCGTAACCCCAGTGCAATCTTCGCCACGACCGCACGGAGGCAGCAACGCGGCAAGATTCAATTTTGAGCAAACGCCAAAGCATCCTCAGTCTACCTGACAGATAGACTTTTCGCATCCTGCCAATTCGAACAAGTCATGCTATTCGGCCGAAAACTCCCGGACAAGTAACATTTGGGATCGATACAACTGTTAGAGTCGGAAAAATTTTCCATAAGTCACCTATTGGTTCAACCGTTTCAATTCTCCTTTGATGGCTTAATTGTTTTCGCGTTCCGGGAACTTATGTTGGATTGGCTCGACTTCAATGCCCCGGTTGCGGGCAGGCGACTACCGAACGAAAATCACTAAATTGGATCGGATAGCGCTTTGCAGGGTTGTCGAGATTTTTCTGCTTGGCCTTGCTGTGTAGCTTGCTCAGACTCTTGTTGTCGTCGTCAGGCAGATCACGTTCCAACAATGCCTTGAGATCTGTCTTTCGATCCCACGTGTCGAACTCCTGACCTATTTCCTGAAGAGCCTCCCGCACTTTTCCCTGAACTTGATCACCCGGAATAATCAGGTGCCCTGTGTGATCACGCATCGCGACAGCATCGACACCCCACGGCCCCATTTCATTCGCATGAATCAACAACGGCCCGCGCACTGTTAATTGAATGGTCGCTTCAAAACCGACTGCACTCATTACGACTCCCCCTTAGATAATCTGCATGTCAGAGCTTCCGAGGTAATCCCATAGCTCCATCACGTGATACCACCTTGCGGATTCTTTTGGCCATGCAAGTGTCTCACTTCGCAATGCCGCAGCGATGGATGGTGTCGTGTCTTTGATCCGATCCAGCAGAACTCTCAACGGATGCGACACTTCGTTGGTCTGCGCGGAATTAGCCTGTGGCTCTGCCGTGCGCTGCGGCAGTTGTGCAATTTCGTAAAGTCGTGACCTCGGGAATCCGCATACTCGTAGCTGATTGATGTAGGAAATCAGCGAGGCTAGGTCATCGACTGAAAGAATAGCTTCATGATCTGACATGCAGGGAAATCGATGTCGGCGACGCGCGTCCGCAAAGTCGTTCCCGATATGGTCGAAAGACTCGAGCACTTGATAGGCCATGACGTTGGACTTTGGCTGGTTGTAGAACGGCAAATCCCCATCCCCATGAACAGCCGCCTGGGGACTTTTCCGATTACAGTCTTTGGCACTGTCTGCCAGGACTTTGGCAAGTTTGACGACCGATCGAATGGGGGACTTGTGCGAACACAGCACCATGCCCACTGCGTGAGTGAGTTTTGGATCAAGGCGGTTGTCTTTGAGTGTCCAGTCTTTGGTCTGTTCGAAGAAGAAAGAAACAGTTTCCAAAGCACACCATGCAGGAACGACCCAGATAAGTTCATCACCACCCCACATCAATGTTTCAATGCGGTAGTGTTCAGACTGTTCCTGTTCCCATGTCTGCGGTTTGAATCGCCAATAGGGGCGATTTGGTTCCTTTATCGGCTCAATTGGTTTCTTCATGCGCTCAATCAGTGCCGACATCAGTTCGCGGCGTCGGACCAGCATTTTTTCATCAATGTCCCGATACTCCATTTCCGTGGTCGCCGAGCGTCGAATTTGTTTCCCAAACTGATTTCCATCGATATAGACCACGGCCATCTTGCCCGACAGACGGTGCCAGGGATCCGTCCCGTTCAACGTCTTGAAATCACCATCAACCCGTCGCGTCGCACCACGATCAGCAATATCGTTAAACTCCCAGGCGGGCGTAAACTTCCCGACGCACTCATCATCCCGGAGCCCACCAATCATATGGTAAACGCGAATCTTGGTGTCTCGCCCGTAAGCCCGCCGTACATCCGTCGCTGGCGATGCATAATTCTTGTCGGCCGCCTTTGCATATGACGTCTTGGTATATGACGTCTTGGTATATGACGTCTTGGTATCTGACGTCTTGGTATCTTCAGGAGGCTGGTTCTTCAGAGATTCAGTGCCGGGCCGCTTACCATCAATATCACAGAATCGTGAAGTTTCAGCCGGGTTTCCAATCTTTGTCTGCAATGGACCGATTGCCACATTGGGAGCCCGCAACTGTCGTCGGCGCACCCTTTGTAACACGGCTTCCGATGCACGAGCGAAACTAACAGAGTGATCACGACCGTGGATTGCGATTGAAAATGTCGCATGTCGGAGGAATTTGTGAGTGCGGAGCCAGTGGTCAGCATCATTTCGCAACGTGTTCGCGAGTTCGTCGCTTGACTGGAATGAGTAGACGACTATCGAGGCACCGGCCGAAACGAGAGTGAGCTCAATCTCTGTTTCAGATGTCTGGCCAGTTTGCCAGAAGAACTGCGCTTCCCGTGCCGATTTCGGACGCTCGCAGGCCACAACACGAAACAGCTTCGGATCACAAAACCGAGGCGTATCTTCGTACGACCACCCCGTGAGAAATTCATGCAGTCCCAGCACAAGCATGCCGGCACCACGTATGGTCGAGAGATCTTCTGAGTCACCGATGAAAGTTGAAAGATTGACGGCTTCAATTCTCAAAAGATAGGGAACGATGTCTGCCATTTGCCAAAGCTTCCGGGATGTTATGGGGCGATCTCGGTCCCCAAAGGGAATCAACTGATCCATGTGGCAGGAGTGTGGCAGAAAGCAGCTAACTACGCCAACGTTCAACTCAGGGAGTATTGCAATAACGGAACTCTCTCGGTTCGCAATCAAAGGCGAATTGCCGGCACTTGCTTCCGGTTGCTGATAGATCGCGCGAGCAACATGTGCCGAGAAAGTCTTGAGGCAGGCAAAGGTTGAGAAACACAATTGGCAGCACGTTTTTCTTAATCATCAAGCCCCTTCAAATCGAGGACGGCTGCATGGTTCAAGACACAGTGCCAGCCCTTGCTCTCGCCCTCGAAACGCACCGGCGCCCTTGAATCGAACGAGCGTCCCGAATGCCGGGTCACGAATGGCGCCGAGATGGATATTCCGCCTCGAAATTTGCAACTGAGATCCAAAACAAATCGGGACGCCCGGGTACGAATCCGTGGAACTGCGGAAACCAACTACTCGGGGGTTGCGACAGAAAAACTGCCAAGAAATCGAGCCCTGGTCACCATTGCTTTTCGGTCACCCAGACCTTTCATCCTTATGTCTGCTGTTGGGTGAAGCACTGACTCCGATGGAACCTCACGAGGTCTCAAGAGCTGCACCCTCTCATTTGGAGCCCTGCCGAATACTTTGTCCATTGAGGTCGAATCCACCGATTGCCAGAATCCATCAGGGTCTGAATTCATATCATCGACGTTCAGTCCATGAGCGGCTCGCAGGTTTCGAATCATCCAGTCGAGAGCGATATTAGACAAGCCTGTGTTCGCAAAGCCACCGCCGACGTTCGAATGGGAACCTGCAAACCAGACTTGCTGAATGGTCCCATCCTTCACTCGCGATCCTGTCCAGAGTGTCGGCACAAAGGGAACTCTCTGCTCGTCCAGAGCGACGGCGTGATAGCCTTTGGCAACACCTGCCGGCAACTCGGTGTCAAGAAACTCCAGCATCCGGCGTTCACGGTCGTTTAGCCTTGTGGCAAACTTATCGCCTTCGAAGACTTCCCACGGTATTCCAAGTGATCCGACCGTATCCCAGACTCCGACGGCAGACACAGTCTTCGGATCCAGCGGATGGCACTCGCGTCCTCGGAATGCCGCAAGGGCCGCAGGTCGCTCGCTGCGTTCCTTATAGTGGTCCCAAAGATCGTTGATGGCCCGGCGATCCAGAAGGTCACCAACATCGACGACGCGTTCCTTCAGAACACCGCTGGCAGCAATAAAGCCCGCAAGGCCGCGTGCGGAGAATGCACCGCGACTGAATCCAACGATGATAACCTGATCTCCGGGCTCGTACTCATTGACAATAAACCGATAGCCGGCCTTGATCTGGTCATAGAGACCAAACCCAAACAATCCTCCGGTAATCCGTTCAAAGCGAGCGGTTCCAACGCCTGAAAAGTATGCTGACTTCTGAGTATCGCCATCGTGCTTGTGGGCCCTTCGATAGAGCTTCAGCACATTCGTATCGGAGTCTGTTTCCTCCTTCCCCGAGGCATTCCACGTTCCGTCCAGACAAACAAGGATGCGTTTCATTCATACACCTCAGGCGTGAAGGATCAATGTGGGCGTTTCGAAAGTGACAACTCATGCGGGGAGTCAGCGACACTTAAACTTTCCAGGCGAATATTCCGAATCAGAGGCCAAGCATCGAAGCGGCAGGATAGTGACGGATTGCCACTTAATCAAACCGCAAATATTGTATTCAGGGTAGGAACTTTATTGATTTCGAGCGTCTAGTCGCACCACAATCCTGATCAAATGGATGATTCAGCAGAATCCTGTCGGGAAGTTCGCAAACATGACTGTACCTCTAGCTTGGTCGGACTGGTTTGAAAGCAAGTTGCCGGATCTCAGGGAGTTGTTCTTGAGACTGATTCCGCGTCCAGCAGAGCAGGCAAACTGGACAATTGACGACTGGAAGCCCACAGATTCTGACAAAGCGTTTGCTTGGGAAATGTACGTTGAACTGCGGACTCGCATTTCGACTCAGCCGTTGCATTTCCTGTCAGGCGATGAGGCCACGGCGCTCGACAGTCTGTTCCGACTGTTTCAAATCGTGCGGGATCTCGAAAAGAAACACGGCGTGGCGGCGTGTGTACCAGCATCGCTGACAAACGTTATTCTGAATTCGGATATTCGGCCGATCACAGCAAGATGGCACAAACGAAAGCTGGAAGGCAAGCTGCATCCCGAGGATTTGCGGCGTGAGTTTCGAGCTCATCTTCTGGAGCTCCAGCCTCGCTTGCGCCAGTTTCGGGAACTGTTGCTCAGGATTGCCGGCGTGGGGGCTGACGACGGTTCAGATTTTGAACTGCAGAAAGTTCAAGGGCAGGAAACGGTGCCGCTCGAAGGAAGCATTCCTTTCGACACTCTGCTGGGTTATGACTGTACTTGCAAAGTGAAGAAGGAGGACATCACCTCCATCGTAGCCAATGAAACTCGCGAGATTCAGGACCGCCGTGATGCGGTCAAACAGGTCGACAATGTGGCATCTCCAGGCGACAACCCGCCAGAGCACGTGAGCAAGCTCCTCGAAGCTCTCAAGACAGGCGAACGAATAACGGAAACCAGGCAGCCCTATCTGCCAGTGAATGATGTTGTGGGACTCGCGATTTCAGGCGGTGGAATTCGATCGGCCACATTTGCTCTTGGAGTTCTTCAGGGGCTGACCCAACGCGGAATCTTTAAACAGGTGGACGTCGTTTCCACAGTCTCCGGCGGGGGTTATCTGGGTTCGTTTCTCAGCACGTATTTGAACACCAGCAAGCACGTGTGCGGACCGACGATCGATAAAGCCCCGTTCAAGCCGGAAGTGGCTGGCGACTCACGAGCCATCCGGTCTCTGCGAAACAATAGCCGCTATATCCAGCCATCCAGCTTCCTCCGATGGCTGACGGCAGTTGGGCAGGTGGCCTACGGCATCGCCAGCAATCTGATCTTGCTCAGCCTCTGGGTCTTTATTGCGGTTCTGGTCACAAAACTGTGTGCTCACGACTTGATCGCCAGAGTCTATAATGAGGCCAACGCTTCACCTCCCGTATCCACCTATGGCGGCGACTGGAGCCTGAGCGATTACAGCAAAGTTGCACTTCTTCTTTAGTGGATTGATGCTTTTCTTCCTGCCCACAGTGCAGAGGCTGCGAAAACTTTGGGGAAGGAGTTTTTCCAAAGCCGGATGGTATGAAATTGTCACTCCTTTCGTATTCGCCCTGACAGGTTTCATCATCCTTCTGAACCTGACTCCCAACTTCCATTATCTCTACTACCGCTTCATGCGGTGGATTGGGGAAACGTACCTTGGGACCGGGACGGCTGCTGGCAGTGGAACTCCCGGCTGGTCGTTGACGGCGACATTTGTTGCCGCAAGCAACGCGATAGGCCTCATGATCGCTCGCGGCAATTGGTTGAAGGAACTTGGCAGGAGCTTTCCAGTTCTGGGCAAAGGGCTGTTTTTGTTGCTGTGGATGTGTGGACCAGTTTTGTTCCTTTATTCGTACTTCGAACTCTGCCGAGTTTACGTGGCACCGGTTGATGTGAGCGTGTCATTGGGAGAGTCAAATTTTTCGGCAGACCGATTCATTTTGGGACTCGCAGTTGGCAGTTTTTTGTACTCAATGGCAGTGAATGTCAATTTCACCTCACTGCACCGCTTCTACCGCAATCGCCTGTGTGACACGTATCTGATTGAACATTCAGACGGCCACAAGCCGAAGCCGGTGAATCGCCAATTGCTGAGTAAACTGCGACAGCAGAAGGAGACGACCGCACCGTATCACCTGGTGAATGCCGCCTTGAATCTTCCTTCATCTAAGGTCGATGATTTGCGAGGCCGAAACAGTGACTTCTTTCTATTCTCCAAGCATTTTTGTGGCAGCCCCGTGATTGGCTACCAAGAGACACAGAAATGGGAAGACTCCGACGGACATCTGGATCTTGGGACGGCGATGGCGATCTCTGGTGCCGCCGCAGCTCCTCAGATGGGCATGGGTACGATCAAGGGCGCCAGTTTTTTGATGACATTGTTGAATGTGCGTATGGCGTATTGGTTACGACGTCCGTATGACAAAGAATGGGCCATTCCGCTTCGCAAACTCTTGACAGGTCCAGGACCTCTATATCTTGGCAAAGAGGCGATGAACTGGATGTCGGAAGACTCACGCTATCTCAATGTTTCCGACGGTGGCCATCTGGAAAACCTGGCGATCTACGAATTGCTCCGCCGTCGCAGTAAGTTCATTATCGCTATTGACGGCGAGCACGATCCGGAACTGACATTCCCCAGCCTGCGAAAACTGCAACGATTCGCGGAGGTTGATCTGGGGATAACCGTGGACATTGACGTCGAGCGAATCGAATGGAACCTTCCATCGATCTTCCAGCCCTCAGACAAAGGCGAGAAGCTCGTTGAAGACCGAGCCGCCGAACGCCAGAAACCGGAGGCTCTGTTCGAGCGATTCAGCCGAGGCCACTTTGCCGTCGGCAAGATCACCTATCCGGAAGTTCATGGAGAAGCCGTCACCGGCTGGCTGCTCTACATCAAACTCAGCATCACCGGCAACGAACCCGACTACATCCACGACTACCGTCGCGTCCACCCGGACTTCCCGCATCAAACCACTAACGATCAAGTCTTTGAAGAAGACCAGTTCGAAGCCTATCGAGCCCTTGGTGAGCATGTCTCCGGCGATTTGTTTGCGGACGAGATTCTCAATAACGGTCCGTTGGCAAGAACCAGTCTGACGGCGCTTGAAATCAACGACTGGTTTCAAGGCTTGGCGACGACTTTGGTTCAGTCTGAAGGGAAACACCGGTGACGAGATGGGTTGAATGTCGTGTTTTCATCAGCTATCGCAGAAATGGGCAGACGGGACGCGCGCAGCGCCTTGCCAAAGAGCTTAGACGTCTCTGGTGGCTCCCCATGGCACGAACCGTATTCCTAGACGATAATTCTATCGACTCTGGCGGCAACATACCTGATGGAGTATCGACTGCGATTGAACAGTGCTGGTTTTTTGTTGTTCTAATTGACGAGCTTCAGGGTGTGTGGTGTCAGTGGGCGATTAGAACCAGCCACCGAGAGGCGCTTCAAAACCAGCCATTACGAGAGTTGAGACATACCGTTCACACTGTCTTCGGGGATTTTTTCCGCGGACAACCGGCCTCTGCTGGCTCTAAGCTCACTTCACAGAGTTATGCAAAACACAATCTGCGGAATGATTGATGTCAGTTTCGAATCTTTGCGAATCTCAATGCAACCTTTCTTGACATAGGGGAAAACATCCGTATCATTAGGGGCAGGTATACTTCTGTCCTGTATGATGCAACCTCGTCCGCCTGGCACAGTGTTGTCGGTGGCTGGCGTCGCCCTTGGTCAGGAGAGATCTTCCGATGGAAACACTTCCCGGTCAGTTTGTTCACGATCTTTTCTTCAGCTACGGGCGTGTCGACGATCAGGGGACAGAAGATCAGCCGGGCTGGGTGTCCGTGTTCGTGGAGGATTTAAAGCGTCGACTCAGCGAGCGGCTGGGCCGGAAGGAAGCTTTCTCTGTCTGGCGGGATGTTGAGAATCTGCCCGGCAACGTTGATATTTCGGCGGAGATCTCCAGTGCGGTGGCTTCCAGTGCTTGTCTGCTGGTCATTCTTTCTCCGGGCTATATGAAGTCTGACTGGTGCAGCAGAGAACGATTTGACTTCTTGAAATGGATCAACGATCGGGACGCCGACGCGCGTTCAAAGATTTTTATCGTTGAGCGGGACTGGATTTCCCAGCAGGAAATCCCGCTTGAGTTTCGCAACTTGTGGAGATATCGATTCTGGACAGGGAGCCCCGACAACAAGAGTTCCATGCCCCGGCCGCTGGATAAAGAACGGCCATCAGACCGCGACGAGTATAAGGATCAGGTGAACTGCGTGGCCTTGGCGATCGAATCCGAACTCAGCCGTCTGAAGACGGCGAACACAATAACAACAAAGAGTCCGACGAATGCACAAGCATCTCAACCAACGCCCGTTCAAACAGATTCCTTGACCGTGTTTTTGGCAGAGGTCACTGATGACCTGCGACCCCAGTGGAAGAAGCTGCGTAGTGAACTGGATCAGCGAGGGATTCGCGTGGTGTCTGGCGGTCCGCCATCGGCGGCGACAGAGACTGAAGTAGCCGTTCGTGAGGCACTAAAGGAATCGCAACTGTTCGTTCAGCTTCTCAGTCAGTTTCCCGGCCAGCTCCTTCCGAGCGGCCAAGAGACATATGCTATACTTCAAAGCCGTTTGGCGATCCGGGCAGAGAAAACCATGCTTCAGTGGCGAGTCCCAACGCTTACCGAGGAGTATTATGACAAACAGGATGTTGATGACCCGGATGTGGCGAAAACTCATCGACAACTGCTGTTCGGGCAAGTTCGCGCGGAGCAATTCGAGGACTTCAAGAAACACGTCGTCACCACGGTGACGATTCCTCCGAGGAAACTCAGCAACCGCGGAATGGCATTCATCACATTCAATCGAGCGAACTCTGATCCGGAGTTAGTGGAGAAAATGTGCTGTTGCCTCGCAAGTCGTGGAATAGGAATTGTCACGCCGCTTGGTGACGATGAGGCAGAGCCGGACCAGATCCGTTCAGATTTTGAGCAGGCCGTCCTGCAGTCCCAGTACTGGCTAGTGTTGTATGGCGACCTGCGTCAAAAGTTTTGGGTACGCGGACAGATCAACGAAATCAATCAATTGCTTTGTGAGCATGAAAGGCAGATTGGATCGATCCATCTTTGTGCAGGGCCGCCAGCGCCGAAGGAGACAGAAAGTCCGCTCAAGCTGGTTGGCATCCAACTCCCACGAATGAAAGTGTTTGATTGCCAGGGAGGATTTGATGCGTCGGCGTTTCTGACGTATTTGGAAGCGGAACTGGCGGTTCCTGCGATGAATTCGACAATACCAAGTCGTAAGCTCACTTCTCAAATTGTAAACTAGATTTTGGACCCGCCACGCGCGGCTCGACTACCAGTATTTCCGGGAGCTAGGGCAATGAGTTTGAGCACGGTGGATATTGCTTCAGCCTGCCCCTATCCAGGACTGCGTTCATTTGAACCCTACGAGGCTGATATCTTCTTCGGCCGTAAGCAACATGTAACTGATCTGCTCAAGCGATTGCGGAATCACAGGTTTCTAGCAGTTGTCGGCCCGTCAGGTTGCGGCAAATCTTCACTGATTCGGGCTGGATTAATCCCCGCCTTGCAGGCGGGTTTCATGTCCAGTTCCCAGTTTCAGTGGAACTTTGCGGTCATGCGGCCTGGGAATCAACCCTTGCTGAATTTGGCTGCGGCGTTGCGGGACAGCGGTATTTTCGGTGATCCGAAGACGGATGAGGTTCAGAGCACTACCGAGCTTCGCGCAGACCTGGAATCCGGATCGAGACGACTCGCCGATCGGCTGACGGTCAATGAACGTGCTCAGGGTGCCAACCTGCTGATACTCGTGGATCAATTTGAGGAGCTATTTCGATTTGAGCGATCGGGTGGTGCGGACGAATCCCGGGCATTCGTGAATATGCTGCTCGAGACGGCGCGGGATCCGAAGATCTCGGCGTATGTCATTATCACGATGCGAACGGATTTCTTGGGGAATTGTCCGGTGTTGTCGGGACTTCCGGAGGCGATTAATGCAAGTCAGTATCTAACTCCTAGACTATCACGCGAGCAGATTGAAGCGGCGATCGTGGGTCCGGCGCGGATGTTTCGAGGAGAAGTTCATCCGGATGTGGTGACCCGCATTTTGAATGAAATGGGAACCGACTCGGACCAGTTGCCTCTCATGCAGCACCTGTTATTGAGAATGTGGCGTAGTGCTCACGTAACGCCGGAAAAGGATGACGATTCTGCAAGAGGCATTAGGATTAAAGGTCAGATAAACTCGAATTTTGATATTTCGCTCTGCAGTCTTCAGCCTTCCGAAACACTGCATCTCACTATGGCCCACTACATCGAAGCGGGCGGATTGCTGGAAGCGCTCAGTCAGCACGCGGAACGAGTCTTCACCAGACGACTTAAGTCCGACAGGCAACGACAACTGGCGGAAGGAATGTTTCGGCAATTGACCGATGTCGCCTCGGACAGCCAGTTGATTCGTCGTTCTCCAGCACCGACGCTTAGTGAGCTGAATCGCCCCTTGCCTGCAGGTGACCAGCGCGAGCTTATCAGCGTCATTAACGAGTTTCGCGCTGATGGGCGTTCGTTCCTGATGCCACCGATTGTGGAACGGATGGTCGCTGACACGCCAATCGATATCTCGCATGAAAGCCTGATTCGTCGTTGGCCCAGGCTGGAAGCCTGGACACGTGACGAAGCCCTTGCTTCAGAAGTCAGAGCGCAGGCTACCAAGGACGCCAAGCAGTGGGAAAACGGCGGTCGAAAGCCAGAAGATGCAGCCATTCCCGAATCACGGCTTGTAGCCGCATTGGCATGGGCCGAAGTTCACCCCGAGAATGTGACGAAGTTGGTGAAGGACTTTCTTGCGGCCAGTGTAGGGCAACGCGATGATCAGCGTCGAAAAGAGATGGCACTGGAATGGGCCAGAAAAAAAATGCTGGCGATTGCCGTTTTTGCGATGGTCTTCATGGGGACAACTTTCACGGCCCATAAGCAGTGGAGGAAGGCCGAAAAGGCGCAGCGGGAACTCACGGCCCAGCAGGCGAAAACGCAGTCGTCTTTGGCAGATCAATACTGGTTTCACGCGGCCGACGAATTCCAGGGATTCCAAGCAGATGACAAAGCAGAAGGGCATGAGAAGAGTGACGTTTACAAGGGGCTGATGTGGCTGGCGGAAGCCTATGATAAACTCGCCACTTCGGAGACAGATCAACTGCAGCCTGAGATTCAGCGTCTTTATGAGGTTCGCGCGGGTGCGATCCTTTCACAGCACCCGATGCCTAACCGTGTAGCTTGGTTCAGTGGCAAGCGGCCCGTCGCCATCAGCCGAGATGAAAGATTTGTCATTGTAATTTCGGAACCCGATTCGGCCGGTCTGGAGATTCATGCGCTGTCAGAAGAATCGCAAGGACCACTGCACGAACTCTCGACCGATTGGCCTGTTCGTTCCGCAGTGTTTAGTCCCGATGGAAATTACATGCTTGCGATCGGATCTTCTTCGGGGGACTCGCAACTGCAAGAAAAACAAAACCAGCTGATGATCTGGTCCTGCGCGGAAGGCGACAAGAAGGAAACTCCGCAGGAAATCAGTAATGCCTCGCTCGTTTCTGAAGGTTTCGTGAAGAGCGCGGAGTTTCTGGTTGATTCAAACGGAGGAATCGGTCTCATTGCAACAATTCTTGAGTCAAACGGAGTAAGTGGTGTTTGGGTTTGGGATTCATTGAATGCCCCCGGTCGAAGACTTGTCATTGAAGAACGGTCACCAGAGAACACTGGACCACAGAAACCGGAACCCGCCGACCTGCTGTTCGCAGCACAATTCACGATGAGTCCAGACGGAAGATTCGCTGTCGTTCAAGATTCGTATGCGAGAAACGTGAGTCTTCTCGATGTACAATCCCATCGGTTGATCCCTCTTCCCTCGCTGCAAAATATGACTACCTCGGTGACTGCATTCAGTGAGGATGGCAAATGGCTGGCGATTGCCGGTGAAGCCGGCGGGGTGTTCATTTTCAGTACAAGTCATGTCACTGCGGGGAAATTCACTGAGGTGGTAAATGCGAAATGGCTATTCGGGATTACGAAAATCGCGTTTGGACCCGATCGCCAAGTGGTAACTGTCTCAAACAACATGGCGAGTCTCTGGACTTTTAAGGCTCCGCAGGAAGAAGGCCCCGAACAACAACTTCCCGGAGCAAGCAGCCCGCCTTCAGGATCACCCAACCTGCAATGGCGCAGTGGCGAAATCTACCTCAATGGCGAAGTCCAGGCTGTAAAATTCAATCGGGACGGTCGATTGCTAGCGTTTGGATGCCGCGACCGACTCATGCGAGTTGTCGATGTTCAGTCCGGGCGGCTGGCCCTGCCGCCGCTCCACCATCCACTCGGAATTTCGGAAGTGTCGTTTAGCGCCGATGGACGATTCGTGACAGGACGCACAGGTTACACGGTCCCAAGATGGAACCTCGCCGCGAGAAATGCCCCGACGAAGATCGTTAGTCGTGATCTGGCGAAAGACGCAGTGACATCCAGCACCAATCATCGGTTCATGGCGACGATTGAACGCAATCCGGATGCGGCCGAAGGAGGAAGCCAAAGCGATTACGTCGTAAGTGTCATTGATCTCGCAGGCAAACGCGAGAAGTGCTCGCAATCGGTGGACGGCAGTCTATGGAGATGTGTCAGCGTTTCGGATGACGGAAGAGCTGTCCTGGTGACTGAAACTGATAACAGCAGATTTCAGCTGGTTCAGTTCGCCAATGGTGATCCGGGACGTGTCATTAATTTGTCGGGGATGACTGCGGACTCGGTCGTCGGCACAGAATCAGATCCTTCGGTGAAACCATCAACGGCACCAGTTGTCGGTGACGCTCGCGCGGCATTCTCACCAGATACCCAATTTCTGCTGATTGCCTCCGGTGCCGCGAGCACAGGCTCACTAAAACTGGATGCTGTTTCTCCGTGGAAGTTACAACTGTGGGATGTTCTTACGGCAAAGCCGATGCTTGAAATTCCGGTCGCGATTGAACTTGGTGCCGTAAATCAGGTGGCTTGGAGTCCGACCAACGACAGTTTTGTGCTGGCTGTCGGCGGAAATCGATCTGGATCCGGACAGTTGTGGCGTCTTGGCGCTGACCATAAACCAAAACTCTTCTTGCACCTAAAGCATCCGAACGAGCAACCCGAAAACCTTAAGATCGTCTCTACCGCTTTTTCGTCGGACGGTCAATATGTTGTCACTGGAGGAGTTGGAGACAAAGCGTATGTCTGGCGCTCAAGCGATGGCGAACGAATCGGCGGGCCGTTGCAGCACGACAGTGACGTAGTATTGGTCCAGTTTAGCGCCGATCCAAATGCAAAGTTACTTCTTGCTACCGGGGGTACTGCGGACAAGAAAGTCAACATATGGAAAATTGAAAACGCCGATGGAAGCTCATCACAAATCAACGTTGATTCAATCTGTACCGTTAATCCGCAGGGGGGTGTTGAATCCCTGATGTTCAGCCCGGACAATGAGTTTCTGGCGACCGTTTCCGGGTCGGACGTATGGATTTGGAGTCTTTATCAGGGCAAGCTGGCGGCTGTGCTGAAGCACCCGTCAAGCGTCAAGGCTGTTCGGTTCTCAGATGACTCTCGCAGTCTCAGAACCATCCGACTGAATGCTGGAACGGCAATGGAATTTCGGGGAGACAGATACATCGACGTTCCTCGCGGAATCCTCGCGTTTGAGTCGGAATGGCAGCTGAGATCAAGCCTTACCGACGCCGGACCAAGGCAGCTTCGTGAAATCGGACAACTGCTGGCGGCCAGTGAACTGAATCTTCAGGACCGAGGACTCATTCGCCTGACGAAAATCGATGAATCATTCAACGACACTCCCGACAGTGCGACGGCGCGGAATTTAGATAAGTTATGGACCAAATACGGTCGCGGGCTGCGAGAATCGCTTCCGCCGTCGTTTGAGGGTGATGCAATTGCGGCTGATCGATTTGAGTCCACTGGCGAATGGTTCGCAGCGGTATGGCATTATCAAAAAGCCATTAACGATTCGTCGACAGACAACCCGAAACACTCGGCGGAACTTCACGCCGGACTCGGTCGAGTATACACGCACAGGAAAGAGTTTGAAAAAGCCAAAACTGCGTGGGATGCGGCCGTAGAGAAGGATCAAAAATGGCAAGCTGCCGCCGACCGGTTCCATAATGCTCAGGCACGGGATGCGGCAACGCAGTTTGAAGCTCAAAAGGATTAGGGGAAAGCCGTCGAGGAATGGACAATTGTGATCAATCTTTCCGGCGGCACTGATCCCGCACATATCTCGTGCGTGTCTGAAAAATGGCTTCGCGGCGTGATTTCAGCCTGCGGGCACACCCTGCGCCAAATGAAGACTTCATCTTAGGCGACAACAGAGTCTGCCGCATGTTTTCTGAGGTCGTTTTTATGCGATTTTTGCAGGCGCGTACGTTCCCAGTGACCGAGGCCGGCGTTTTGCAGTTTCGGATCACTCGCGGCCGCTTCAGGCGGCGTGGCGTCTTGTGAGAGCAGCCTCACTGTTCGGCGCTTGCTGAGCGATCAGCAGGCGGCCCAGCGTGTGCATGTTGCGACCAAGGATCGCCAACGACACGTAACGTTCAAAGCCAGGCTCCGAACGATCTCGACAACGCTTCATGCCGTTGCCTGACTGCCACGCGCCGATCGCTGATTCGACTCCCGGATGATTCTGCTGAGCTGCACGAAACTCATCGTCCGCGCTCGCAAGTTGCGCAACAGACTGTTTCGCACCAGGCTTCGGAAGACACAGATCAGGAACGATTTCCGAGAGTTCAATCTGATTCACAGGCGAATGAAAACCACGATCAAACGACACTCGCTCAATCCTGTTATCGAACAACTTCTGAAGAGCCTTCGTGGCTTCGATCGCGACACCCGAGTCGCACTGGTCATGCACAACTCACGAGCTCGCTGCGTAATCATCGCGGCTTTTCGCAGGAGTTCGCGGTACGGTTCCTTCATCCGTCGCACATAATTCGGGCCCTTTTTTCCCGCGATGCGGTCAATTTCGCGAGCCAGTTGCTTCACTCGTTTCCACAGATGGTGATGCTGTCGCCAGCCGAGAATGCTGTCACCCACTGCAAGCTCTGAACACATTTCGAGGATCTTTCGCAGGCCATCGCGAATGAGCGAACTCTCGGCGGGATAATGGATATTTGTCTCCATGACAAACGAATCGGCTCGTAGTTTTTTGAGGGCTTCCGGATCGATAATTAAGTTCGACCTGATCGATCGGCGGACTGTCCAGACGAAGTTGTTTTGAGTATGATTTTCGGATCCGTGGCCCCTCGAAGACTGAGCGAAGTTTTTCCGTTTTGCTGACGTTTTCAATCAACTCTACGGTTTACCTCCTCATCTTCGAGGAGCCTTTTCTCATCCTCGTCTGACTTTTTCAAGCTCGGGCCATTTTAAAGACACGCACAAGTTATCCGGGGACTGACATTCGAACGGTTGCCTTTTCGCCTGATTGCAGCAACTTTGCTGTCGCGGGCGATGACAAAGCCATTCACGTCTGGGACACGTCTACAGGCCAGGAGATTTTAACGTTCGCGAATCTTCCTGCCGCAGTCAACCAGATCGCATTCTCCCCGAACGGGCAAATGCTAGCCGCTGCACTGCACGACGGAACGATCCGCATCTGGCACGGGCCGAAAACAGGCGCAGAGATGACATCGCGCTAAATAGTTGCCCCGAAACAATATGCGGGTTTGTAAAATGTATGATGGACTTGCAGTCCGTCATTTTGCGGACGGACTGCAAGTCCATCCTACGGCGAATTACAGAAATTATTTCTGGACAAATCCTTAGCGGACGTTCGCCTTAAGTCGCAGGCGGCAGCAAGACCCACCAGGCGAGGGCAAACGGGCCGGCGAAGAGTGGGCTGTCGAGAAGGTCGAGCAGACCGCCGAAGCCGGGCATCAAGATGGCGGAATCTTTCTTCTGCACGTCGCGCTTGATCAGCGATTCGCAAAGGTCGCCAATCAGACCGATGAGCCCGATCACTGCGGAGTAGGCAATGATGTTCAGCAACGAGCCCGGTACGATAGCGACCGTAAAAAGTTGCCCGGCAAAGGTCAGCCATAACCAGCCGCCGAGTATGCTTCCAACGATGGCTCCGAAAAGTCCGATTTGGGTTTTGCCGGGACTCAGGATCGGTGCAAGTTTTCGCTTCCCCCAGAGACGTCCGAATCCATACGCAAACGTATCTCCGGATTTGACGCAGATGATCATTGATGCAATCGCAAAGTATCCAAGATGCGAATTTGGAAACCACCGCAGCTGCGCAGTGACAGCTGTCAGTCCTCCAGCATAGCAGACTGCCAACAGGTTTCCGCCAAGCGACTCCATGGATCGGCCCGGTTCACGAAATCGAGTCGCCTCAAATGTCAGCAGTACAAGGAACGAAAGTGTGAATGCCGCTCCGATCCAGCCCAGGGAATTCAAGAGAGACGCAGTTCTGTCATCACTATTGCCGTTCAAAAATACGTGGCCCCATGATGCAAGTACAACCAGGCTGCTGAGTATCGCCGTTGCATAAAAGGATGGTCGGATGCTGCGAACTTTCAACAGGTCTGTCAGCTCATATGAATTGCGAACTGCAATGAACAGCCAGAACCCCAGCAGAATGTATGCAGAAGTTCCGAGTCGATGGTCCAGCCAAAACAGGGCGATGATGGCCGGCACCAGAATCGCAGACATCACCATTCGCCAGCCAAGCATGATTCAAAAGTCCCGTGTAGTGATCTGTGTAAGTCGTGTCGTGCCAGATGCGGCGGTCGCGGGCAACAGATTCAGAATTTCGACTCAAGAATCGGCAATCAAAAATTGTCAATCTCAACTCACCGGAGTTAACCCGCCGAATCGTCGATCACGTCTTGAAAATTCACGAATCGCATCGCGAAGGTCTTCTTCGCGAAATTCCGACCAGTGTTTATCCGTGCCCCAGATTTCCGAATAGCTGATCTGCCAGAGCAAGAAATTACTGATGCGATACTCACTGGCCGTGCGAATCAACAAGTCTGGATCGGGCATTCCCGCCGTCATCAGATGATCGCTGATGACGGTATCGTTCGATGACGTCCCGATGGTCTTTGACGAGGACTTTTTCTTCGCTACGCTGGAAGGCGGCGCGGCTTTCTTCTTTGCCATTGAAATGTTCGATTCTGAAAAGCTAGTTCATGCAGCGTAGGAATCTGCATCTGTCTGTATCGGTAATGATGAGTCGCCAATATCGAAGCGTGTCGTGCACTCTCGACGCAGCTAAGAAGCAGGGTTGTACTCATCCAGTGACGGTGTCGCTGCCAGTTAAATCAGGTTTATTTCAAACACTGAGGTCTGTCCCCTGATCCGGTATGGGAAAGGGAGACTCAGGAAGCTTGACATCTCCGGTTCGCAAATTGAGCCTGATTTAGAGCAGGGCTGGCTGAAGCTGAAAAGGCTCTGATTTCAAGGGACACTTGTCCTGATCTTTAAGTTCATACTGTCCGAGTTCCCAACAGCCACGTTCACCACAAAGACACAGGTAACCCTGATCCGCCAGGCTGCGAGTCTGTCCGTCTTCACGTCGAATCATCTTCAAATCATTTTTTGCAATACCCTGTGCCTTAATAAGAACGCCACCTTGCTGAAGCAACATGGCGACGGCCTCTTGATCGAGACTCTCGTCCCGGCCCTGAGCACCCTCGATAATCTGAAAGCCAAATTTCTCGTACATAGACACATGGCCTGGAATGCACTCAAGCACCACATTCGGCTTTTTGAGGTCTATTGATGCTGCGACAAGAGCTCGAACGAGCAAACGCCCGACGCCGCAGCCCCGATACCGTGGCGCAACGATCACTCGGCTGATTTCTGCGAGGCCGATCCCGCGTAGCAGAGATTTGTCCAAACTGTCCGCCGATTGCAGAACAGGCATTCGATTAAATGTTCTCCGTGTTGCCGCGCGATTCAACACGTCATTTGAATCATGCTCAGCGATGATCTGCCGAATAAATGCTGCTTGACGCCGCAGAATTGCCTCCGGCGGATCCCCGAGCACCGATTTTGCTTCGGAGAATTCGACCTCACGGGGAACAATCAGCCTCGCTGTCCCAACGACATCGCCCATAGCCTTTGACCAGGCAAGAAAGTGAATGCTGCCGGTACCACTTTTTTCATCAAACAGATCGTAACAGTCTAGCTCCAGCTCTGATGGATGCCGGGAAATCTCATCGCTCAGATAGTGCATGCGGTTGTAGATCAGATGCCTGAGCCGAAGGCATTGTTGCATTTCCTCCTTTGTCTTCACAAGACGAACCACGATCGGACTGGCGTCAACCGGCAACTTCGCAGGAGGTGCCTTCAGGCGAAGCCCATCGGCTGTTCGAGTTAACTCACGCAGAAAAATTGACTCTGCAAGCACTCCTGAGTTGAGCACTCGATCAATATCGCGAACTCGAGCTGTGTTCTTTTCGGTAAGTGCAATCATTCCACAAAAGAATTCAGCAGGGCCTCGGAACATCCCCCGAATCTGCTGGGCTATGTTTTTGGGCGTCCCCTCCATCAATGCGTCGGAAACGATGATTAGAAACCGGGAAGCTGACTGAGCCAGAAACCGTTGAACTTCGGACAAAAGGTCTGCCTGAGCCACATATTGAAATTCAAATCGAAAATGTTCGTGATGCCCTGCAGGCAGAATATCGTTCGACGATCCGCTAAAGACGGGGATCGGTTCAAGGATCTTGTCCGTGATGGTCCGAATGCGTGACTCATCTGTCACTGAATTGCATGAGACCAGCACAGTGACCGAATAGTCACCACGATCCCAGTTGTAAGGCTCGACACTGGAAGACGCCTTTCGAGTGACCTGAGCTTTTGCTGAAGGCTCCCTCCCATTGGCTGGAGCGTCGGAAGTGGTGTCCTTGATCGAGACGACGGCAGCAGGCAGCGGATCCGGAGCATCTTGTACTGCAGAATCGGTGGCCACAGGATCAGGATCAGGGGCTGATTTTGCCAGCTGCTTCACGCGACGGCAGACATCCTTCGCGAGGTTATCAACAGCAAGATAGAACTGCTCATAGTGCCGGTGCTGCGGAGTGGGAATTGGTGCTCCCAGTGTTTGGCGATCTTCTGGTGATTCTGAAGTCGGGGGCTGAATCCAGAAGTGCCGACCACGGATGTCTCGAAATTCGGCTGGGCGTTCGACTTCCAGCAAGTTCCCAATGTCGATGAGAAAAATCCTGGCGTCCGATTCAGACTGTCCATTCGTTGAGTGCAAGAATGATTCCAGTTCTTGTTTACACCATCCGGAAGCGGCATATCCTCGCGACAAAATGATCACGAGGCAGGCCGATTTTTTTACCTTCTCGGAGATCTGAGACGTCAGTGAAGCTTCTTCATCAATATTGGAGCGATCCCACCACACTCGTTCCGCGTTTCGCACTCCGTATGCTGCGGAAAGTCGTTCTCGAAGGAGCGTTACGAACCCGGTGACCCAGCCATTTCCTGTAGGCGAATCATCAACTGTCGCATAGCTTACGAACAGGTCGTGTTGAAAACCGGGGACGATAGAGCCCATTTCGCTGCCTTGGCACAAAATCCGAAGCGAAGTGAAAATTCAGGAACTTTCATTGTGCCAAGTTCCGTAGTGCATTTCGAGCATGACTTCCTGGTACTTCTCAGTGAGTCCCCTGTCGTGCTGAGAAATACGAATAATCCAACCAAGGCTACCCGGCTTCGCAGGGGTTCGGGACAGAATCGGGGCGAACAAGTGAACGAATGGGCTGTCCTCAGCGGACTCACCAAGCACTTAGACCGCTTGAGTGAGCTTCAAAAGAGCCGATTTTAGCTGATCGCCATGCGGATAACTTTCACCAGCTGTTCCAGCTCGACTTCGCCAAATCCTTGGCGGAAGTCGAGCCAGCGTTGTGTATTCCAAGCGGTTTCGGGATCTTTCGGATCAGGGGCGCCGGGCAGCAGAACGGGAATTGTACTTTCAAAGAACTGCCTTGCCTCTTCGTCAGGCAATGTACGCATGTGGGATTCTATTTCGAACCGTTGCCACTGACCGATTTCGCTCTTCGAAACACAAACAACAACGCATCGGGAGTTTCGAATCGCCTGTCGCAGAACGGTATTGAGATCATCTCCGAATGACAGGTGCTCCGTATCGAGAAACACGGTCAAACCCCGCTGCTCAATTTCCATAACGAGCGGCTCGATGGTTTCTTTGTCGCTTGAGTTGTACGACAAGTAAACATCGAACTGTTTCTCCGGAGATTCGTTCGCGTTCATTGACGAGATGGCAGGCTTTTCAAATGCAACACTGGATTGAACGCCGACCGCTTCCAGCGAATCTGTTCGGTAGCGATTCGTGAGCCAGTCGCGGAATTGTTGAGCCAGTGCAGATCGTCGCTTTGCCTGCTTCGGGCTGTCTTCCGTAGTCGCGACCGAGTTCTTCAGTTGTGGCCAAAGGTGACTACCGACACCGGGGAAGTTTGGAGTTCCATCTAGTGCTGTTATCGCATCCGGAATTGCGACGAGTACGTCGATAGCCGCATGAAGCAGTGGATGCTGATCGGCAGGCCAGCCAGTGCCTGTTCCTGGTTTTTGATCGGAGGTCAACTCTTTCTGGCCGAGGAATGTCTGGAGGTTGGCGAGTCGCAGCGAAAACGGAAGTTCCCCAACGACAAAGGTGTTGGGTAGTTCGTTGGGATACTGATCATGCAGCCACAGATCGAGGTCTCGCGCAGCGGCGATGAGATAGGGGCGTGCGTCCTCGAACGTGGCTCTGCGAGATGTTCGCAGCAGAATGTACCACAATCGCCCGCCATGGCCTGGAAAGTTCCGATGCCCTTTGGAGTCCAGTACAAAATCAGGGATTGCAGTAGCCACTTCTCTTCCTGCCTCACAGAGCGGATTCCCATCGACAAGTTTCCACCGCGTCTCGATCCCCGGAGCCGGTTCAATCAAGTCAGTGTAATAGCGGTGCAGATGCGATGCCATATCCCGGATCAGGGCTGAAAGTGGTGTGTTCGTCTCCATAGCGTACACGGGCGCGTCAACATTGATTGACCTGTCTTGCGAATTGTCGGCTGGCGCTTCGTTAAGCAAGGAACCCAGAGCGGTTACAAACTGCCCTGTAAGAGAAACGGGGTTCGGAAGTTCAAACGCTGGAGTTGCCCACTGGTGCTCAGCAATCACACAACGGAAACCCACATTGGACATCTCGGTATTGAGTTCAATGACTTCTCGGAATGAAGGATGCGTTTCATCGGGAACTAAGAGTGTGGGTTCTTCATCATCTGTGATTTGTCCGCCATGGAACAAAGGTACTGAAAGCATTCTAGGCAATCCACGGACAATAACCCCTTCGTCGTGTCCGACGGGGTCGACGACTGTGCTTTCGGCCAGATATCGTGGACCATCCCAGCAGAGTTCCCCAGTGCCGTTCAAGATGCTCCGCAGCCCCCATGGATTGCTCGGATTCACTTGCTCAGGATCATAATCGAAATGGGGGCCGTCCTGCCTTCCTGCCCGGCATGCAAACTCCCACTGCGCATCAGTCGGAAGGGCAACTGCGACTCCCCCCAGAATCTCACAGAGCTTGCTACAGAAGTTTCGAGCAGTCCAGTAATTCAGATGGACGGCCGCCCCGTCATTCGACGCGGCAGCCTGAGGAAGTCCCTTCATCACCGCGTTGAAAAGTCGAAGAGAGCACAACGAATCAAACATCCAGAACCCGTGAGTCAATGTCACCCAATGTCGCGGACAGTCGTCGTCAAACAGCCCTTCGTACTCTTCAGCAACCCCCATCTGAAACTGACCGGCAGGAATCCACCGTAGGACCTGTTGAGCGTCCTCAATCTCAAAACTGCACCATGGCCCAAATTCATCATGCCCCCATTCCGAGGCCCAGTCCGGTGGAGTGCCATCGGCTAGCGGATGAGACTGCACGACATGAAGCCCGCTGTCTTCCTCAACCGTGGTGGGTTCACGTGAATCCGGACCGCGTTCACTGCTTTCCAAGAGGCTGTCGAAAGTCGCACCGCTGGACGATGTGACCGAAGCCACTTCGCTTTCGCTTAGAACTGTTGCAACGTCGCGTCCGAGTTGAGTCTCAAGGAACGCCGCAAGCATGGAATCCAATCGGATGACGCTGGCATCAAAGAAGTTGTCGGGACGTTTGCGAAGGACAAGAAAATCGCCCGGATGAACATGCGGGCCGAGCACCGGCTTCATTCTGCGAAGATGAGCCTCCCCCTTTTCATACACTGTGACAAATGCTGCAAATTGCTGAAAAGCCTGTTCTGTTCGATGTATAATTGTGAGCGAGCACTCGGGACGTGTTCCATCGCTGAGCACAGGGAAGAAATCAAGGCAATTCATCGGTACATAGATTTCGCCGAGAGTCTTTGCTCCGATTAGGCCGAGTTCGTTGCGGGTCAGTTTTTTTATGAATATGTCCATGAATTCTTTACCAAAACAAGTTGGACGCGAATTGGAGCATCCTGTTTCAAAGTACGATTACCCGCGTTTCTTTTTCCCGACGTTTTTTTTTGCGGCTGCCTTCTTCTTAACTCGTTTGCTGGTGGAGCTTTGATGTTCGTGTTCCTCATCTTGCGGGCCACCGTCTCGCCGCGACGGGCCCTCGCGTTTCGCTGCTTCGCGGTCCTGTTCTGGGATCGACTCTGGGGAACTCAGACAGCGGAAGCCGACTCGATCAACCCTGCCGATGGGATGATCCTTATTCCTATATGCTGCGCGGATGCGACGCGTGTGGCTCCCCCAGCTCCCGCCGCGAATGACGGGCTCCGCCGTCCCAGCCAAAGAGCCCACAGGGTCGATTTGGGGCTGTAGGTCGTATGCGCGATGCCGGTCTAGGCATCGCTCATAGACATTACCCAACATATCATACAGTCCCCAACGATTCGGACGTTTCAGTCGTACGGTATGGGTTTGATGCTCGCTGTTCTCTGCGAACCATGAGATTTCGTGCTCCGGTCCATAACGATCGGCATCATCTCCGCTGCGGCAACAGTATTCCCACAGGGCTTCAGTTGGCAGCGTCAAGTTCAAGCCGGGAATTATCCCATTAACTTCATTCATAAACTGAACAGCTGCTGAGTAGGGAACACGACAAACAGGGTGCTCGTCGCCGAGCGTTTCACTCGGATTGTCCGTCATGACCCTGCTCCATAATAGCTGAGTGCAGGGCGTATCAAAGATCCAGAAACCGCAACTGATGGTTACCGAGTGTTGAGGACCTTCACCCCTGTACCGCCCCTTTTCCATCTTCGGTGATCCCATCAAAAACAGCCCTGGCGGAATCCAACGTAGTCGCTGGCGGACGCCGGTTAATTCAAACTCTGCCCACAGACCGTATTGATCCCGCCCCGATGCAACGGCCCATTCGGGTGGGGCTGCGAGTTCCAGCGAAAGCACTTCGCAGTCTGTTTCAATCTGGAGCGCTGGCTTTCTGGGAAGCGAAATGGAAGCAGAGCGTGCTGGACCGTTGAGGGTCAGCATCCGGGAAGGTGTCGAAGCACCGAGTGAATCAGGCTTTGAGAGAAAAACGGATTGAGAACTCGGAGGGCTGACGCTCTGCCGCTCGCCGGGGAAAATTTTTCCGCGAGGCGGCCTTTCGCGTTCGCGGTCTTGCGGGCTACCGCCCTGCTGCGACTCGCTTCCGCTCATCGCCGCCTCGCGGTTGGGCTCCGCCCCTGGCTCAGGAGAACTCAGACAGCGGAAGCCAAGGGTCCGATAAAAGTAAGTTGGTTTCTGCGAACTGCGATACTCCGGTCGAACCGTTTTTCTCGAGTTATGCCAGCTTCCCCCGCGAACGATACGATTTGCCCCCGCTACAGCAGATTGAAAGAACGGATCTATTTGAGCCAATTCAGAGTACGGACGGTATGCATCATCGGAACACCATTCCTGGACATTACCGAGCATATCGTACAAGCCAAATCCGTTAGAAGACTTCTGACGAACGACTTGCGTTTCCCCATCGCTGTTGGCGGAGAACCATGTAGAGTCGTTCAATTCCGGACTAGCCGAATTTTGTTTCCCTTTTTGACTATCTGCCCCCAAACAGGCGTACTCCCATTGCGCTTCACGTGGTAGCTTTGCATCAATACCGGGCAAGATCGATTTTAAAGCGTTGTTGAATTCCTGCGTTTGGTACCAGGAGATCGATTCCACCGGTCGACGATTGCCTTTGAAGTGACTTGGGTTGGTCCCTGTGACAGCAGCCCAAAGTTCTTGTGTACATGGTGTTTCAAACATCCAGAAACCGCGGCTGATCGTCACGAGATGCTGTGGCGATTCATCTTTGTCGCGACCTTCTTCGTTGTCTGGCGAACCCATCAGAAACGAACCTGCCGGAACCCACCGCAGTATCTGCTCCACATCCTTCACCCGAAACGAACACCACGCTCCGTATTTGTCCGCACCAAACCGATCCACCCATGTCGGCTTTTTTCCAGAGCTCCAAAAGCTGGCTTCGCTGTTCTTACTTTCCACCAGTTCATGCTCGTGAATCCAGACAACCGGCTCCGAACATCGAAGAGTGCCTATGAGACTGCCGATCGGCGATGCTGCAATCGCTGAGTTGTTGGTTGTGTCGCTTGTTGTATTCCTGACGACTTGCATCAGGTAGTTTCCGCCTCGCTGGCGAATCTGGATCTCTGCCCGAGCGTCATCGGCTGTCGAGAGTGAACCGGTCATCCAGCCGCTCACGGGAACAGCAGATGACGAAAGCGTCTTCATCACCAGCTTCTGCATTGCGAACTGAAAACGAGTTGAAAGGCGATGTGTCGTCGGCAATCGATGATCGCATCGAGCAATCCACGCCGTAGTGCGAAAATTCAGCTCTGCCGCTTCAGAATCGGCGAGCGAAGTGAAATACTCTTCAGCAATCTCGATGAGCTGCTGATCGACCAGGTTTCTCGACACTTCGTCCAGACTCATGATCTCTTCAAAATGAATCGCCGGGTGGGCGGCCTGTCGGGTTTGCAGCATGAGGTTCAAAACTGTCCGACGCACATCGGCATCAAGGAATTCAAATTGGCTCAACAGTACTTTGCGTGTCGATTCGTTGACGACTCCCGCCACACTATGCTGGCTACTGATGATCGGATGTTGCCAAACCAACGATTCCAGTTCGGGGTTCGACTGAAGCCCGCGAGTCAACAACCGCACTTCCCGGAGGAGTTGAGGCTCCAGTCGAATACACGGTGCAATGAATTCAAGAAGCCGATCAACTTTGGCAACGATGGCATCAGAGCCACTCTGTTGAGTCGTCTGCTGCCAATGAATCGTTTGCCACCGTTGTTGCATGGGAGCAGACAGTCCATTCGAATGTAGCGGCACCAAAGCAATGGTCGGATTTTCATTTTCCCTTAACTGGTCACCGATCCTGAGCCAAACATTTTAATGTTGCTCCCTGGCGGTCTGAGCCAAAGTGCCCAAATCCGTGAGTGCCAGCACAAGAGTTCCCGGAGCTGGCGGCTGCCAGTCAATGCCCACTAGCGAAGGCGGAAAGCAATACTCCGGAATGGAATGCCCGTCATGAAGCCGTGCGACTTCGACGCTGCCTTCCGGATAGACCTCGGTGACAATCTGAGCGACCTGATCCTCGTCAAACCAGTATGGAACGAGTCTGCTTGCTCGATCCTGAATCACGCAGATATTTTGTCCCCAGACTCGGCGATGCTTTCTGGGCACCGACGTAAGAAACTGACCTCTGGAAATGCCATCGACGGCCTTTGGGATATCCAACTGGGATGCAGATGATCGCGTCGGAGCAATAGCACGCAGCTTTGTCAGCAGATAATTGCGAGCGGCAAGAGGTCGGAAAGGGAGTGCCTTTTCTGGATCAAAAGCGGCTGCTTTCAAGATCTCCGCTGCGGATCGCCCTTGTGAAGCAGGTTTCGAACCTGGCTCATCGCCATCTTTTGCGATCTGATCTGCCAGCTTGCTGTGGTACCCGGTCACGCGCCAATATTGAGTCGGAGCGGGTTCAAAAGTCGTCCATCCATTCTGGGAATCTATGTCCCGGAGCGGAATACTCTCTGGTCCGTTGTCTGGTGGATTCTGTTGATCAGATTTCGCTTCGATCTTTTCGGGGCACAATTCGAACCCGAAAGCTCCCGCCATCCCGGCGAACCCATCCAGGCTGCCTTCTTGGTCAGGAAGAAGCTCAATGAGATCCGCACGCCCCACAAGACCAAGATGGCGTTGAGATGCTTCGCTCATTCGTCGCCCTTTTGCATCTCCGCAGCCTTGCGAACAATGAACCGACGAACGTTCTTCAGCAGCGTTAGTTGTTTTTCAATGTCTCTATCAGCTCGCTTGATGACGGCTCGTATCATGTCGAGATATTCCGCTAGGCCAGGCAGAGGCTTGAGTCGATCAGCTTCCGCTTTCGCTCGATCTTCCGCCAGGATCTTTGCAGCTTCCTCAAGGACGCGTTTCTCCGTCTTCTTGGAGAAGTGCGATTCCCCGACTTCGACCAATCGCTTGATCAATTGCTGTTCTTGTAGCGGCAGAGCCAGATGGAGAGCAGCGCACCGGCGTTCAAACGCGGCGGGCAGGATTCGTTCTTCATTCGTGGTGATGATGATCAGCGGAGCCGGGATCTTCGGGGCAAGCCTGACTGGGCTGTTGATGTCCGGCGGAGTGAATTCACCTAATCCCAGAGCTTCCAGCAACCCGTTCGGCACGTCCGTTTCGGCTTTGTCGATCTCGTCAATCAACACAACCCAGCCGTTCTTCGCCAGCGTCTCGTTATTGCCTTGCTTGAGGGGAGTGGAAGCCAGTGAAGTTCCTACAGCTTTACAATGCTCCTCTGCCATCACCGCATCAAAGGCCCACCACAAAGGCCCCGGTTTCACAAATCGTCTGATGGCAAGTCTCGCTCGCATTTCTTCGGGCTTTTCTTCGAGCCGCAGCTGAGCTTCCGCGAGCCGAGCCACCGCATCAAACTCGTACATTAAGTCTCGGGACTCAGTCCTCGAATCAACGACCTTTGAGATGAAGGCTCTATCCAGCTTCTTTGCTGCTGCCTCGGCCAACTGGCTCTTTCCAACGCCGGGCTCCCCGCGTACCAGCAGGGGACGCCCTGAGCCGATTGCAGCATTAATTGCATCAACGCTGCGCTGATCAAACTTGTGAACCCGCTCGATGCCGTCCATTTCTTTTGACAGCGTGATCGGACCTCCGAGTGACTCAATAAATTTTAGCATTGCTATTCCAATCAGCGTTTTCGGACGGTATGGCGACGACGAATCACATCCAATATGGAAACTTCAAATTCATCAACATTGCCAGCCCTTGAAACGATCTCGACAAACACAAGTTTCGGGACCAGATCACAAACTTCCCGAAGGCAAGCGATCGCAGCACTTCGTTGAGTACCCGTTGTTGGCAGCCGGATAAGACCGTACACCGTTCGCTTCTTTTGTCGGGAGTAGTTCATGACCATGGCTTTTAGCGTAGTCGCGAGGTCTTCCACAGTTCCCAGTGCCTTGTCTTTTGTCTTCTGAATTGAAAAGGCATACTGCTGGACGATATCTCTAAGCAGGTACTCGACGTTCCATTCAAGATCTTCAGGGCCAAGTTCGGCTGACTCGAGAATCTCCAGTGCGGTTCTTCCCATGAGCTTTTGATTCTGTTCCGCGCGACTGACACAATCGATCGGCTTGCAGTCTACTCCAGCCATTATGATCTCTGCGATCGAAAAATCACCAACGCGTTATTCAACGAGCCTCAAACTGCTTTGCTCCAACGAATCTCGCAACTCCGGAAGATCGTCGCAATACCGTAGCGGAAGGAGGCAATCGAGAATGCCGGTCACATTGTCTATGTCCACTTCGCTGCATTTCTCTAGGACTTCCAAAAGTGCAAGCGATGCGTCACACAACTTGCAGTCACGGACAAGCCACTTAGCAAAGTCTGACCTGTTGTTATGACCGTGACCATAGCCTGTCTCGGAAACAACCAGATCAAGCCCTTCTCCAGTGAGGCCGTTGACGTATTTGCGAAGATCCTGCTCAAGCTTCTCGACTGTCGAAAAACGTTCTACTTCTTTCGATAGCCGACGAAGGCGCTCTACAATTGCAGCGGCAAGTTCTTCCAACTTCAAAAAGAATGATCGGTGAGATGGGTTCTTTCGGTCCGGGGACGGATTGCCCAGACGAATACGGGCGTCTTCCCCGTCAAAGAATAGTCTTCCTCTGAAGTTCAGAAGATCAACAGGCTTTTGTTCAATCGGCAGGGAACCGAGGTCAATCAGAAACACGCGCTCGTTGGGATAGTTGACAACATGGGAAGCCTGAAAAAATGATTGTCGCTCCGCGCGGCACCACTTGGACTGAGTGTACTCTTTCGACAGAATAACGATGAGGCAGGATGACTTCTGCGCTCCATCACGAATGTGTTTCGGTAGATCTTCCTCTCCGTCGATATGAGTGCGATCGAACCAGATTTTAGTATCCGAATCAGCTTTCAATGCCAACTTGATTTCTTCACCAAGACAACCAACAAAAGTGGTGACCCACCCATTCTCTGATGGCGTATTATTATCAGCCGTAGCATAGCTGACAAAAACGTCGTGTTCAAATCCAGATACGTATGCCATAGAGAGTCTTTCGAATTCCTGTTCGGAGAATTGCTGGCGTCTCGCTTGGCAACGCCCTTGGAGACGCCGAATCCGCCGGTTAACGCCGAACCCCGGCACGCAAGCTTGTCACGCCGAGCGTCACCATCGTCATGGCTCGATTAATATCAGCAGTCGTCAGCAGGTTGATGTACTCGTCGGGGCTCAGGTGAGCGATTTCAGCAAGGCGTTTCAGGTCAAGAGAACGAAGGTATTCCAGTGCGTTCCAACCATCTGCCTCAACGCAGTTGATGATGCATGGCCCTTCTTCCAGCGGAAATGGAAACTCGGCCATGTACTTCGCCATCGCGGCTCGTGCTGGTGCCGGAGTTACGAAGTGGGATTGGTCTGATTCTAACAATCGTCGCCGCAGGATGGCATCGCAGATGACTCGTGACACGCCTCCAATCGCACTGGAAATGTAAAGCGGTTTTTCTGTCTGAATCGTCAGGATGGCCTCCTCCAGTACGCCCGACAGGCGTCGTTGTGGTTTGTTCGATCCGCCTCCTAAACAGATCCGAACATCGGCAAGTTCAGTGATCTTCTTTCGCATGGCCGTCAGCGCCCGGGTTCGGCAAAACACTCCCAATTCAGAATCAGGGTCCACGCTATTCAGATCGATTCCTTCTACTCCGGCGGATTGAATCTCCATGACGCCCAGCTCCAGCAGCCGCTTCGCATCTCCATCACTATCAGACGGTGGGCGATCGGGCCAAGCGATCACGTTTGTGATTGATGCGGGTTCACGCGGTTCATCCGGCGCGGGGCCTCGCCACATTCTTAAATCACGTGCCTTTGAGGCCAGATGATGCATGATGCCACCCAGTTTCCAGCGGTGGCCAAGGATGAGTCGTCCGCCTTCCCGCAGAATGTGCGTGGCCTCCTGAAACGTCAGACGATTAACATAATCGTCTGATGAAAGGGACGCATCTTCCGGGAGATCCGACGCGGAGATCGTGATCCCAAAACTAGTGCCTACAAATTTTCGTGAGTCTGTGAGGTTCATCGAGAAGTACCTGTTTTGTATCCGTCTTTTCTGTTCGCCGCAGAAGCAATATCAATAAACAGAACGGTAAGGTCGGATCAACTTGTTTCTGTCCGGGCACGATAGGAGTCGCAAGTGCTATCGGAAACACACTAACAACCACGACTTCACGTTGGAACTGGGCGAAACAATTCGAGAACTTCCAGCTTCAAGCTAGAATTCATTGAGGCCAGCCAGTTTCGCGATGCCTGCAACTCTGCATCAAATACCTGTGATTGCGGAATCAACCAGTATTGTGACGACTTCACCTGTGAAGTCATCGCGGAAATGCAGGGGAATCTCGGCCAGACTCGAACTTCAATGTCGGCACAATCGACCGTTTTTTCATCCACCATGGCCTGCATCAACAATAACCGCATGTGTTCTCTGAGGGCAGCCATAAGAACTCGATGTGTATTTCCGTCAGCAATGCGAACCGTAGGCATCGCGGCAAATGGCAAATGGCTTGGACCCGAAACGGCCGACATTGACATTCCATCAACAACAACGATTGGGACGCCAAAAAGCAACGCTGTCTCAAACTCTTCCCTACACGCCAGTCGTTGCTCGTAAGCTGGTGTTCGCAACGCAATCATCACACTATTTGAGGCTGCGTTCTGAAGTTTCCACGCCCAGTCTGACCCCGAGTTAATGTCTGTATCATCGTAAATACAGTCCAGCTCCGGAACCTGATCGATCGATTGTTTCAAAGCCTGGGCGAAGAAAACTCCATCGACTTTCGCGTGGCTAATGAATAGTTTCAGGCTCTCAGAATCAACCGGCAATCCCAGCACAACTCTTGCTCGGTGAAGGGCTTGAAGAGCAAGCCGAAACGGGCGAATTCTGTTCTCACCCAGTGTTGCTGTTCCTCGAATTTGGCGACGGCTGAGTTTAGCCGGAAGTGACTGCATGGCGGTATCGGAATAGGAGTAGCAGATTGCGTTTCGCCGACCCTGGTCTTCTCTGGGCAACAGCTCCGCGACCTTATTGAGGACTGCAGCAAAATCCGCAGTATTTACAAGGAGATCCGAAACAAGCACCAGATACAAGGTTGGTGTTTCATCTCTGGCGAGAGCTTTGTTCAGATCTGCTGCGGAGGTACAACACAGCACCTGGACTCGTTCCCATGGATCTTCCGTCTCAGAAAATTGTGATACGGACTTGTCCGGTCGCACATACTCAAAGGCACGGTTTATGGCGTTAACATAGGGTTCAGAGACTCGGTCATCCGGGTGATGAATCAATACAATATCCAGCAGTGATTTCTTCATTGCTCCTGTTCCCACAGATTTTGAAGAGCCGGGCGAGGTGTATCAGCGTTATCATTCCACGAGTAGGACTTTAATTCCTGCAATGCGGCATAATTCGGTTCTGGTCGAAAATGGCGTCGTCGACGCTCCGCATCCTTTAGCCATAATTGAAGCGCATCTGGATCATCGATCCACTTCCGAGCCAATGCGTATTCCCAGCGAACGCGGTCATGGAGACGTACTGGAATGTTCTCCGGATCGTAGTAGGGCATCCCAAAGTCTGAATGCTCCGGAAGGATGATTCCCAGCAATCCAGCACTCGGACTTCCAATACGCGGTTTAGTGGCCAACGCAATTTCCAGATTGACCCAGCGGCTGTCTCGTGTCTTTGGCCCAACCAGCACAACCACAAGACTGCAGTGTGTTAGAACGGACTCCGCTTGCGCTTCTATTTCAGAGTTGGTGTCAGAGTCGCGAATGCTGGTCGTAGCAATTCCCTTGCGCTCCAGCAATTCAGAGAAACGCTTCGCGTATGTCTCATCGGAGTGTACATAGCTCAAGTATATCTGTTGCGGAGAGTTGTTTAATGGCATTGAACGATAGCCAAAACGATAGTGGGGAAATCGAACGATTGAGCTACGCTGTGTTGACCAAACACGCAAGGTACTGCACGAAAGTGTACCAACTCAAAGAGACTTCATGTATTGAATCAATTGTTTTCGTTCTACTTCGGAAAACGGTGTGCCGTCATCGTGGCCGTAGTTGTGGCCGGTGTTGAGGTTGCCGGGAAGTGTTGGATTGAAGTTTTCGCCGGTGTCGGTTTTGAATCCGACTTTTTCGGGATCGAATTCCCGGCTGCCGACTTTGAAGGTGGCTTGGGATCGCTCATTGGGGCGTTTCAATAGTTCGTCGAGATTCGGGATAGAACCATTGTGCAGGTAGGGAGCACTGGCCCAGATGCCGTTGAGTGGTCGGGCTTTGTAGTTGAGTTTAATACTGCCGGGTTGACTCACTGCTCGCTCAAGACGCGTTTCGGCTCTTCGAAGGATTCGCCCTGATAGGTCTCGAACGCGTCGCGTGACTCCGTGAGTGCCTCCAAACTCAAACCGGCCTGCGATGATTGTATCAGTGCCGTTTTTATCCTCTGACACGGCGGCTGACACTTGATAATCCACCGCCGATTGGACTTGATTGACCAGGTCAGCGATTCGCTGCTGCCCTTCCGCCAGGATTTCCGGGGTCGAGCGAATGATCGCTCGCTGCACAAGGTGCCTTAACATCAGACCCACCGGAGCTTCCGCTTGAAAATTGTCCCGATTTGCAGATAACGGTTCGACGCGCCTGCCCTGCAAAACGCCGGTGCGGCCTTTTCGTAACAGAAAATTCAAGGCCATTTGCGGATCCGTATGTTCGTCACTCAGACGGGCAACAACTTCCCGGCCGGGATCGTCGCGAACGATGGATTCATGGCACGACGCGCAAAGACGATCAAACAGATCCGCTCCTTTGTTTTTGAGGTCCTCGTCAATCAGTGGGAACTCGGCGGCCCATTGAGGAGACCACAGACTACGGAGCGAGTCCTCAATCGCAATCAGGTTGTCTCGTTTTGCCGAATTTGGGTAGTGGCGAAGTTCTGTGATCGATGGTTCAACCGACGCATCGATCTCACCAAAGACTCCCAGCACTTCGCCGGTGTTGCGTCCCAGTGCGCCGATGTATTCGGTTCCCACGAGTTTTCTTGTGGCCACGCTGCGTTTGTTTTCAGCCGCTCCGTTCCATTGCACGAAATCGTGCTGCGGAGCGTCCCAGAGTACCGGATAGCTCACGGGCGCATTTGCCGGAGCCGCATTGTCAGGCACTTGTGCAAACCGGACGGCCACTTCATTCATGATGGCTCCGAAGGCATCGACTCGTCCATGGCCAAATGGAGCGGCTCCATCTTTGGGTAGATTGCGATGGTTGTAGGCTTTGCGATCCGCAAGAGCTTTCTGCAATCCGGATTTGAGCTTCGACTTTGCTTCGGTCGAAGCGTTCGCTCCCAACACTTTCGCGGCGAAGCGGTCGAACTTGTCGGAGTCGTTCAATGTGGCCTCAATCGCTGCGACCAAACTTCGTTGCAGCTTTTCGAAGTTGCCGTTGGTAGGAGCCCCGTCGACGATGTAGGTCGTCCCCGCAAAATTGACATGCCCGGTATGACAGGCGGCGCACGTCATGCCGATGTAGCTTTCGGCACCGCCATTCTTCAACAGCTTGTCGTCGCGCACGAAGCCGACAGCCAATGCGTGTGGATTGTTAGTGTCTTCGGTTCTGGCCAAATAGCCCATCAACTGAAAATTGCTGGAATCGCGAAACAGCTTGTCGCAGTGTCCCTGCTCAAGATTTACGAACCACTCATAGCGAAGCAGATACGATCCCTGAGCCGTGTTGTAGAACCATGACGCTTCCTCGTCGCTCCAGTTTTGCTGAAGGGTTTTAACTTCATGCGCCGGCTCTGCCAGAATGCCGCGTGGCGGAGCGGCGGTTGTTTGTCCGTTCCCGTGAACCACAGCAAGTACTAAAATGAACACTGGAAAGATTCGATTCGTTCGCATGACAGAGACTCCTCGCATCACCCACAGAGGTCTTGATTGATGAATTTTCAACAAGGCAATTCGAACTCAGGCCAAAAAACGCAATCATCAGCACACGTGGAATGCACGTAAAACTCACATTTCGGCCGACGGTTCCTTCGGCAGGTTCCGAAAAAAGACCGACGCTTCATAGACAGTACGACGCAGGCGATTAATGCCGCCAAGCGGCCTATGGGCTTCAAGTCCGTGCCATGGAGTAAAGAACAGCTTCTCACATTTCTCGTTGAGTTCTGCAGAATCAAACTCCTGAAGAGGGATGATGAGTTTTGCCACTGGCGTGAAAGGAATATTGTCGGGCCACTGGTGTGAGGCATTTTCGATATCGCGATCAGGGTCGATCTCGCAGGCGGCGCGAATCTGCACCTCGAAATCAAATACGACATCTCCAAGACATTCATCTTTCAGCCGGCGCACCAATGCTGTTCTTAAATAGTTGGGATCAGAAACATCAGGCTCTGCCGTGGACGGACTTCTGGCCTGGACTCGGAATCTCATGACTTGGTCCGGACCCAGCATGAATGGTGCGGCGCTGAAATAATCGTTGTCAACCGGACTCGCCGGAGGGTTCTGGAATGCAGGTGGAGTCGCTGCAACACTGGCCGACCGGATCCGAGCGATCAGTTCCGCGGTTTCCTTTGCTCTCAATTGAGAAGGAGTTGGAGTCGGCCCTCCAGCTTGTGGCAGGCGTTCGGCAAAGAATGGACGAGCATCGTCGTTATTCTCGACCAGTACGCGACTAAGAACTTCGTAGTCTTCAACGTTTGCAAACGCAAAGGCCGGTTGATTGATCATCAGGAAGTCCTGCGTCAATACGCCGTTCACATGCCCCAGCGACGTTCCTTCGACGCCCAATAACTTGATCGCCATGCCGCGGCTGCCGTGCTCAGCCCCGTTTGCTGCCATTTTGGAATCTGGTGTAACGAGCGTGGAAGCGTTTGAAAAACGAACGTGCGCCGAGTATTGCTGGCCGGACGTCTTGAATACACCGTGCCGCAGATTGGGAGCGATGTCAGGCAGGACAGTGAAAGTTGCCGTTACGCATCCGTGTGACTTGGTATGGACTCCACGCAAGACCGGTTTTTCACCAGCATATCGCATCTGCAGTTGCTGAATGGTCAATTCAGCGATGTGCCGAATTTGCTGAGCTTCGTCGACTGGTATGTTCTCGAGCATCGTACGCATCCTTCTAAAACGTTCAGGCTCTTGGGCAGGTTACTCGCGTCGCACTGGGGAGTCAACTCTACTACACAGGGGGAATTGTGTATAGTTTCCTTAATCACCTGCTTCCTCGCGTGCAGAGTCGCCGCTTGAGAGGTAACATCCATTGGTGGTTCTGCCCGATCGACGCCATTGATGGAGAAACATTCATGCCTTTCTTCCGTGAACAACAGGTTGCGGCAGCGACCAGCGAACGCACTGCACCATTGGCAGAACAAAAAGCAATACAGGCCCATTCCTTGAGAAGGACGATCCGATTCGCTACGGCGTCAAGATCCCGATCACATTCTGGAAAGTCATCGCCTTCATCCACGACGAAACCGGAGAACTCTGCGCAACGGGTTACACGATGTCGCAGAAGTCGTTTCTGTCAGACGAAGAAAAAGTCTTCGGCCAATACGAAAACCACCAACGCCCCATCGCCGAAATCGAACGCCGGGCTGGGATTTCTTTTGGGCCACTGGCAGATCTGGACCCACTTCAAGATGCAGCAGAATCCACACCGACAATGCTGACGAGTATGAGCCAGGTTCGGTTTGTCTGAAGCCTCCAGTCGTACGCAATTCTTCCATCAATTGGACTTTGTCATTCTGAGCGATCTATCCTTCACAACTGTTTTCTTAGCTGAGGAACTCACAAGTGGACCCTGTCAAACTCGTTGAAAAAATCAAAGCAGAATCCCCAACATTTATTTTCGACGGCGAGAAATACTACATTGTTGAACTCGACCGAAAACTGAAGGAATCAGATCTCCTTGCATACGCAAAGGAGGTCCTTGCTGTTTCACCAATCGAAGAAACTGAAGCTCCGGAAGGGCTCGTCGCGGCGACCGTGGACGGTAAGCCGATGCGTTGGGAGTTGCCAGTCGTTCTCACATGGAAAATCGACGAGGGATCGTTCGCGGGACACCCTGCCAAACTGGCCATAGCCAAGACCATTTGTTTAGAAGCCACGGAGGCGTGGAATAACGCCGCCGAAGAACTCGGAATCTACAACCTGATTCACTTTACGGAAGACGGCTCTGATCCCGTTTTCACGTTTAGGTTCGAGAATTTCGCTAATCCGAATCTGTATGCGTTCGCATTTTTCCCGAATGACACGACGGACAAGCGAATTGTCCACATTGGGCCGACGACTTTCCTGACACCCAATTCATTTGACGCAGTTGGCGTCATTCGTCATGAATTAGGCCACGTTCTTGGATTCCGACACGAACATATTCGAGCAGGGGCACAAGTTGGCATGACTCCACAGCAAAAAAGCCAGATGGAGCAGTGGGTTGTTGGCGGGATTGGTGGCGATGCTCTCACAGATTATGACTCCCAATCTGTGATGCATTACCCGTTGAATGGCCGCGGCACGCTGGACTTCAAACTGAGCGATGCAGACAAGGCTGGTTTTAAGAAGCTCTACACACTTCCCACTGGTGACGTGAAAGAATTCCCGATCTGAGAAGATGACACAATGTCTGACGACATTCGTTTTGCACTTGACGATGCACAAACAACGATTAACCGCGCCAATCTGCTGATCAATACATTCGATCAGGCTGAAAGTAACGCGGTCGAAGGAGTTCTTTCGCTCGCGCCTCGGCAGGCGAAAGAACTTCGCAGATTCATTCAAGTCTACCGTGACGAGCTTTGCCGTTACCGCGATGTACTTGACACTTCACAGTCGCCGATTGACGTTCAATTGCTCATGACACGACGAATGGAGCTCGAAGAGACAGTTCGCTTTGTCGATCGAGCCTTCGTTTCGCCCCGCACATGGGGACAAGAACGGCAAACGCTTGAAGCCGCCGACTGGATGTGCGTGGAAGGGTTTCGAGCCTTCGTGAGAGATAGTGAGGATCAGCCGATCGGTCCCATTGTTGCGATCGACTCGGCACTTAGCCCAGCGGTTTGGGCTCCGAGTGCCAAATTACCTATTCCTTCCCTGTTTCAGACACAGCCGAAGACAATTGATCGCAGCGAAAAACTGGCACCGTTTCCGCTCATCTGTCTACCCGGACATTTAGCCCGTTCGCCTGAGTATTTCCCGCTGCTGTCTCATGAAGTCGGCCACGCTGCGGATTATGCTCGCGGTTTTACGGCCACGATTCTGGATGCCGTCAAAGATGCGCCCTTGCTCAGATACTGGACTGCATGGATGCGTGAAATCGTCGCGGACTCGGTTGGCCTGATGCTGTCTGGTGAAGCGTTCTTGATTGCGCTAAGCCGCTACCTGAATCAATTGACGCCGCTCGTGGAAGTGTCGACCTCAAACGCGTATCCAGCCAACGCACTGCGTCTCGCGTTCGTCGGTGAATGTTTAGCGCACAAGACTGAATTGCCGCTCGATTCGTCCATTGCTGAGTTGATCCCCGACGACAAACAAGTCCGGGGATTGAATCGAACAGCGACGCAATTGCTCAATGAATTCCGCGTGCGTGTCTTGCCAGTGATTGCCCGCAGCATTTTGGACTCCAATCCAGACTGGCCGCAGGAGCAACAAGCCGTCAGAGATCTGGCAGCGAAAATTGTCGAGCAAAAAAAGGCAACATGGCCAGACCTCCCGTTTCGACTGATGCCATCCGTCATCGCGGTCGCGCAACATTGCTTCAGTACGGCAAAAAACAGGTTGGATACATTCAAACACTTCCGCAAGCTGCATAGCAGCGTTCCCTCGAAAAAGCGACCGGACTGGATTGGTGGCGAGACCAACTGGAAGTTTACCGAAGAGTATTTGCCATCGCTCCGCCCGACTTTGCTGGGGGCTGATGGGAACTTCAAAGTCCCGCCGCTATTGCTGATGGTCACCCATCAGAAGATCGCATTTGTTGGGGCTACCAACTGGCAACTCTGCGACAAACTGGGGGAAGCATTCGAGGCCCGTAAACAGGTTCCATGGAAGGAGCTCCACGTGTTCTTTGCCAGCGACGACCTGCTGAAAAGTGTTGAGTACGGAGAATTCGACGCTCATCTGCATCGCGACGACTCGCGAGAAATGCTCATCGGGCAGCTCAGCACAAAGGGCTGGGCACAGAAATGGGCCATCTACGAATTCAATGGTCCGCCAGTCTTTGCATCCTATTGGGACTGGGATGAACGGGGCGGAAGAATACATATCAGTCCGGCCCTGCTGGGAACCGTCATCGGCGAGTGTCCGGCATCGGATCATCTGTGGTGTCAGGAGACGGCAACGGATCACTACAGGAAGTACGTCAAGCACCTCAATCGATTGCTCAATGATATTCCCGGAACCTCTGTCACGAGCAGGGGCTTTGCGTAACGATGCTCATTTTTCGAGCCGACGAGTTTCGACAAATCCGAGCCATGAATACCCGTATTATCAACGCAGCAACCTCCAAACGCCGTGGCCTCCCGTTTGTACCTTGCATTCCACAAGTCCCCGGCATCGTAAAAGCATGCAACGCCCATGAATCAACGGCTACACAATGTCTTGGCGCGGGCTTCGCCCGCAAGCGAATAGTGCTGCTCACACTCCGTCGTGAGGTTGATGGCAGTGCATGGCATCGCGATGGCAAACACAATCAGGGGGCTGACGTCTACTGCTCGCCGGAAACAGGCGAGCCGCGAGACGTCAGTCTCCGGATTTTGCGCTGCTGCCGTTCCAAAATCTTCTCAGCAATACAAGATTCCAACTGTTTGCTGTGCAGAAGCTTTCGTGTCCGAAGTAGAAAAAAGTTTTCGGCCAATACGAAAACCACCAACGCCCCATCGCCGAAATCAAACGCCGTGCTGGTAGTTCCTTCGACCACTTGACTAAACTGCATCCATTGCGAGACTCCAACGAATCCACACCGTCAATGCTGACGAGTATGGCGCAGATTCGGTTTGAATGACCAACATGAATAGTTCTTACAACGACGCACGATGATCTGGGACTCGCCCGATGCTTTTCATTAGCCACCGCTCCACTGACAAGCAATTCGCGCTCGACATAATGTGCCGGGCTCAAGTGCGAGGCTACTCAGCGCAGCAGTTGTTTCTCGACAGTGACCGCGATGCAGGAATCGCAGCGGGAGCCGACTGGGAGCAGGAGATCTATAACCGCCTTAAAGATTGCCGGGCATTGATTGTTGTGTGTTCGCCTCGCCTCGCGGAATCAAAATGGTGCTTTGCGGAACTTGTGGTGGCAAAGACGCTCGGCAAACTGGTGTTTCCGGTCGTGGTCGAGGATTGCCCTCTGGACGCTTTCGTTGGACAGAGGCAAGCCGTCTTTGCATTTAAGGAGGGAGATGCTGCGTATGATCGGCTCTGGAAATCGTTGGAGCAGCACGGACTGGGGCCATATGACACCCAGCCGTGGCCGCCGCTCGATGAAGTCGGAAAGACAACTGACCCGTGCCCTTACCCAGGACTGATGGCGTTCAGCGAACGCTTCGCTCCGGTCTTCTTCGGGCGCGATCCCGAGATCGCAGCTGTGCTCGACAAGCTCAATGGAATGCGGCATCGCGGCGAACCCCGCATGCTGTTGATTCATGGCGGGTCCGGCAGCGGAAAGTCGTCGCTGCTCAAAGCTGGCGTCTTGCCGCGACTGGCTCGTAATCGCGATTGGGTAGTGTTACCGACTCTGCGTTACGGGGAGACACCGAGCGACGACGAAACGTTGTTCGCCAAGTTGGCCAAGGAACTCACTGTTCGCTTCCCCCCGGAAAGTGCGACTCGTCCGGATTGGAACGACCTGCGGACAAAGTTCGAGTCGGACGACGTTGAAGCGGCCACTCAATGTTTCATTGATGTCACCCAAGATCTGACGATGGCCTTGGACTGTCACGACGCCACCACGTTATTACCGCTGGATCAGTTCGAAGAACTGCTGACTTCATCGGTGCGGCCTTCGACGGACAAGTTCCTGAAGTTTCTCAGGGTGCTGCTGTCCCGAAACAACGGCAAGTTGCTGGCGATCGCGACACTGAGGTCCGATTATCTGGATGTCTATGAACGCAACCCCCACGCCCTGCAGCCTCCCTATCTGCTGACCGACCGCCTGCCGCCGTTTCCGTGGGAGCGGGTGACTGACGTAATCGTCCAACCCGCCGCCCGCGTCGGAGTCACTTTCACCAACGATCTGCTCGAACGTCTGAAACTTGACGCCCCCACCAGCGACGCGTTGCCGCTCTTGGCCTTCACACTGGAAAAACTGTTCCGTGAGTGTGCTAGAGATAAAAAAATCGAACTCGGCGAGTACGAATCTCTCGGCGGCATGACAGGCGCAATCGAGCAAGCCGTGAATAAAATCGTGCCGCCCAATCTTCTCGCAGAAACCGAGCAAGCATTACGCCTGAGTTTCGTTCGGCACTTGGTGCAAGTGAACGAAAGAGACGAATTCGTCCGCCGCCCAGCCCGCTGGTCCGAGCTGCCCGCCCCCGCCCGCCCTTTACTGGAAAAATTCGTCAACGAGCGGCTACTACACACCTCCGGCGAAGGCTCGGCGACGACTGTCGAAGTCTCGCACGAAGCCCTCTTCCGCTGCTGGGACCAATTGAAAGCGTGGCTTCATGCGGAGCTAAACAACCTCCGCCTCAGACGTAAATTGGAAGTCACGGCAAAGGAGTGGAACGGATCGGCGACTACGGAGACTCCAGACGGCGACCAAGACCTATGCTTTACGCTGGGCCAACTGGAAGCTGTCGACGATTGGAAGCAGCACGTAATACTCCGAGACATCGAAGAACGATTTCTCAAAGCCAGCCGAAACAAACGGTACAACGACACGCAACGTGAAATCGAACGTCTACAGCAATTAGCCGACGCGGAGCGGAAAAAACAACAAGCAGAATCTCAGCGAGCAAGTGATGCGATCAGGTTTTCCAAACGACTGAAATGGGCCGTGGTTGGCACAACGGCCTTTGCTTTGGTGGCATTCAGCCTCGGCGATATTGCGTGGAAACAGAGTTCGGTTGCCGTAGAGAAAACCCGCATTGCTGTAGAGCAAACCGGCATTGCCGAGACGGAAACTCTCAAAGCGATTACAGAGGGTGAGCGTGCGAAACGATCTGCGGACGAGGCATTGGCAGTGCTGATATTCTTCAACGAGAAAGTGTTGGCAGCGGCGCGGCCAAAGAATCAGGAGGGGGGTCTGGGAGTTGATGCGACCGTTCGCGCCGCCATCGATTCGGCCGAGCCTCAGATCGGCCCCGCGTTTCACGACAAACCGCTCGTTGAAGCCTCAATCCGCGAGACGTTGGGACTGACGTATTCGTACCTGGGCGAGCCGAAGTTGGCGATCCGGCAACACGAACGTAGCCGAAAAATGCGACTGGACCAACTCGGAACTGACGATCTCAAAACGCTAAGTAGCATGAATAACTTAGCCAATGCGTACCAGGACGCAGGTATGCTCGATGAGGCCATATCGCTCTACCAACAAACACTTGAGAAGTACAAGGCGATCCTCGGCGCGGATGACACACACACGCTGGGCAGCATGAGCAACTTGGCCGCTGCATACTTGGCCGCAGGCAACCTAGATGAGGGCCTACCGCTTTACGAAAAAACGTTGGAGAAGTACGCGAATCTCGGTCCCGACCGCCATGATACGCTTGGCTGCATGAACAATCTCGCTACTGCGTACTACCTCGCCGGCAAGCTCGACAAGGCTCTACCTTTGTATAAACGGACGCTGGAGAAGCAGAAGGCGAATCTCGTCGCGGACCACCCTGACATTCTCCAAACCATGAACAACCTAGCCATAGCATACCAAGAGGCTGGCCAACTCCACGAGGCTCTGCCGCTCCTTGAAGAGTCGCTGGAGAAGCGAAAGGAAAAGCTCAAACCAGATCATCCCGACACACTTCAAACCATGTACAACCTAGTGCGCGCATACAAGGCCGACGGTCGAATTAAGGAAGCCGAGACGCTCCTTCTCGATGCGTTTGAGAGCGCGCGCGATAGATTCGGTCTGGCTGACCGAAGAACGCAGACCTACGTGCGCGACCTCGCTGACTGCTACGCCGAGATGAAACAGCCCGAAAAAGCTGAGCCGATCTGGCGGGGACTGATGGCCTTCTGGAAGCAGAAAGAAGGGGCTGATTCGCCCGAGTATGCCGAGGAACTTGCCAATCTTGGGATGAACTTGCTCCAGCAGCAGAAACCAGTCGATGCCGAACCGTTCCTACGCGAGTGCCTGCTGCTTTTTGAAAAGAACCAACCTGACGACGTGAACACATTCAATACGATGTCACTGCTTGGACTCAGCCTGCTAAAACAAAAGAAATTTGCCGACGCCGAACCGCTGCTCGTATCGGGCCATAAGGGAATGGAAGAGCGAGAGGAAAAGATTCCCGCCAAAGGCCAGTTCCTATTGACAGAAGCGCTAGAACGCCTCATCCAACTTTATGAAACTTGGGGCAAGCCCGAACAGGCGGCCAAGTGGAAAGCGAAGTTTGCTGATGCGAGGCGTTTGGAAAACGAGCGGTAAACGGCTTCCGACGAAGCAAAGTGGAGCGTCCAGTAGTTTGAGTAATAACGTGAAACCAGCTCGGCATCCCGCTCCGGCGGCGGATGAGCCGGAACGATTGCGGTTGTCGGTGAAGGTTCGCACGGGTTCCGAATTCGACGAGAAGTCGGGAACGATTAAACGCAATACCGTTCAATTATTCAAAGTAGCAGGCACATTCCATGTGCCGCAGCAACAAGAAAAGCAACACGTTTCGCGGCTTGGCGGACGGCACATGGAATGTGCCTGCTACTTGTTGAACTGTATTGCGAATAAACGGCTCACTCAAGCCGAATGGCTGAAGCGGCAGGCGCAGCTGTGGAAGGAATTCGGCGGCCCCTGCGATGTCCGCACTCGGGACCAGGTCAGCGACGCCGAAATGCAGCAACTTCGCACGCCGCCGAAATAGGGCGGTCCATTGCGCTGCGGAAACATTTTGAGGGATTCCGTTTCTTTCGCCACACTGGATCTTGCGACATTTCAACCGTTGGAAAGCGGAACTCGCATGAAGGCGTATCGAGCCGTGCTTTCAGGTTCCTTTCTACACAACACAATCTTCAGCTGTTGAACCAGCCGAGTTGATCACGCTTCTCGTGTTTTCGTCCAGCATCGATTCGCGAACGAGTTGCGACGAAAATGCGTTTACTGATTCTTCCGAAACCAGAGCTGACCGGAAATCCTTGATCAGAACTTCCGCTTCGGAGATTCGGTCAGCGAGTTTCTGACGCTCATCGTCTGTCAGCAACGCATCGCGTGCGGAATTGGCACCGGCGGTGAGGGCTTGCTGTTCGGGCCATTCTGCCTTGGGATCGTGCAGGAAATCAGCGAGCAATCGGGCACAACCTGGGGTGCGCGACAAATAGCAATCTGCCCCAAAACAATTTTAGGTGAGTTCTATTCCGGAAGGGGGACGCATCGTTTGACCCGACTCGGAGAGGAGGCTTTCTCACGGCTGCACTTTGTGCAGCCGTCCTCCTCTCCGAGTCGGGTCAAACGAAGTCTTCCGCTGACAACAAAATCCTCCTCTGAAAAATCTCCGAATTTCCTCGAAACTACTATTTGTCGCGCACCTCAGGCACAACCTCCGAAACCGCCGAGAACCAGCAGGGGCTTTTTGTGTTTGAGGGTGCAGGCGACTTCTTCAAGGATGCCGGCCATCCAGCCGGAGGCTCCCTGAATGCGGCCACCCCAGACGATGCGTCGGTCGGCTTCCTGCGCGGAGCGTTCTCGCATGGCGGTCAGGGAGTTGGCGTTGTGTTTTTTTCAACGTGCGGTTCAATCACGGCATGGAGTACGCTTCGGGGAATTCCCGGTGCATGAGTATCGATGAACTGGCAGATGCCTCCAAGCCGGGCTCGTGGCTCGGCGGTGATCCTCCTATCATCGGGCGATGAGGCATCAAAATGTGCTTCTCGCACGGCGCAGCTTGGAAACCTGTCCAAGACGAAATCTCCGAATCGGAACAATACACGTCACTGACATTGAGAACGTCAAAGACCCTGTCGGTGCAGCGCCAGGTCTACTGTAGGCCCGTCGCTCCGCCGACGGGGATAGTTGACCGTAGTCCCACTATTTCAATTTTTCCGCCGCCTCCGCAGCTGCGTTGATCACGCTGCGACTGTTCTCGTCCAGTAAAGCGTCGCGAATGAGCTTTGAAGAGAGGCCGTTAACGGACTCATCAACATGAATTGCCTTTCGAAATTCTGAAACCAATCCTTCTGTTTCATCCATTCGGTCTTCAAGGTGCTGACGCTCTGCGTCCGTCAGCAGCGCATCTCGTTCGGGATCAGCACATGCGGAAAGATTCAGTTGTTCAGGCCATGCGGCGTTTTTCTTGCGAAGGAAATCCGCCAGGAGTCGGGCACAGCCGCCAAAGCCGCCGAGAATCAGGACCGGCTTTTGATGCTTGAGTGAAAAGGAGACCTCTTCAAGGATCCCTGCCATCCATCCCGCAGCTCCTTTGATACGACCGCCCCAGACAATTCGCAGACCTGTTTCTCTCGCACTACATTCCCGCATTGCCGACAGTGCATCGGCACCATGACGCTTTGTCTGAGACTTTGACTCTACAATAGTGCTGCTGATTTTTCCCCTCGTCATTCCTGGTGGACTGATGTCTTCGAACCGACAGATCCCGACCAATCTAGCTCGTTGCTCGTCTGAAATCGTCTCGTAGTTTGGCCATGACGAATAATTCACCATCGGCCAAGTCTCCGGCTTTGTGACATCAACAGCAGCGGCGGATTTTTCATCGAGAAATCGCTGTGCAGTGTCGATCAGAGTTTCCGTTAGATCCTGCCGCGCAACTCCCATCGTGCCACCAAAAGCCAGCCGATGACCTTTAGACAACAGCCTCATGGCCATTCGGACCATTAGCTCGTTGACATGTTCTTCGCCAATCCCGTTGACGGCCAGTTCGTGGTTCTTTCCACCTGCGGAAAGAGCGATCAGCAATCTGGATGTTTCTTTCTTCACGGCATTGCCTCCTCAAAACTAACCAGTTTCGTACCCTCACTGAATGTGGCGAGCACTGGTTCTAACTCCGCAATTTCAGCTATCGACAAACCATATCCCGGATAAACGATCCTTTCTATCGACGAAGCCTCCTTTCCGAGCTCATGACGCACTATCGAGAGCGTCCATGGATCCGGCACCCAAGTCAAGTAGCACGATTTTTCTCGGTGCGGGTCGTTCTTTTCAAGCTCTGTAGCTACTTTGCGATGTACCAGTCCAAGCATGACTTCGAGAACCAACCGATCGACAATCAGCTCGGTCATGTTCTTGCCTTCGAGTCTTTCCCACCCGATGCGCGGAACCCCTTCCAGCATCGGCACTCCCCTCGCCCAATGATGCCCCGGTTTCTGGACCGCAACGACGGGCTGAATTTTCCAGACTCGAGATTCTCCCGAGGACTGCAGTTTTACCGGTGTTCGAGCCAACGCAGCTTCCTTGCGGCACCATGGACGAGTTGGATAGGCATCGGTGAGAGTTGCAATCATCGCTGCGGTGTCCTCACCAGCGGCCCGCGTCATCGGCGATTCCCAGGATGCGCCGTAGGGAAGATCATTTGCATCATACCATGCCACCAGTTGACCGAAGTTACGGATTTCATCACGAATCTGCTCTGCGATTTGTCGACCGTCGCGTTTTGCATGACTCAGAAAGACCTCCAGCGGAGGTGGATCTTTTGCTTTGTTACCACGCAGCGTTCTGGCAGCCGCTTCCGTCACGGCTCGTCGAAGCGTGGCCTCCATTTGCTCTGCATTCATATCCAGCAGTCGAATTGGATTGAAGCCTTCGTAGAGCGGCCCAGACCGATAGAAACTGTCATGCATCGCGACTGGAAGCAGCATGACTCGCGATGCGGATGAAGTCTTTTTTCGTAACTTGCCGACCGTATCGGCCAGTTCCACCGCAGCGGCCCGCCATTTGTCATCGAGCACCAGCTTTTGATCGACCAGAACGACAATTAAGTTCAGAGCAGCATCTTCAAACCGAATCTTCGGCAACAGTGATCCAGAGCCATCCAATTGCCGCCGGTAATAAACCGGCAACCCAGCCCCGCTTTGATCACCTGACAGGTAACCCAGTCGAAACCAGTCGTAAAGACTCTTCGCCAGCCCCTCCGCATCTGTGCACTCCGGATGATGAACAACATAGATGGAGACTGGTGTTTTCATGAATTGCCGCCAGGTGGATCGCAAAGAAAAACGTGATGATAACGCCGCCTTCCAGGAGAACACCAGAAGTCACCCCGTGGTCGCGGTACTTTCTTGCGAAGATTGCGATTCATGTAACCACCACGGAATGCGAGCACCGACCGGCCCCGGCATCGATTGTGATTCTCGAATGAATCGGCGGCGGGAGTGACCCGCAGTCAGGCAAGTCATCCGAAGTAAATCTTCGACTCTTTGTTACTTGCCGTCTGGCTGACAGATCTTGTTAATCCCAGAAATCAACTTCACAATCCCGAATGCCATTAAGTTCGCGGCGCACAACTTTTCCGTCGGCGGAGCAGAATCTCTGCGGCCAATTGAACATGCTGCAATCGCACAACATCTCTGTCGTCGGAGGGGAGACATGCGTCATTGGCAGCGAGATTTGCCGCAAGTGTTTCAAGAATCCTTTTCGCCCGCTTTGACTGTTCTTCAAGCTCAGTGGCCGCATCGAAGTTGACGTGATAGTGGTCATGAAGCGATTCGGACATGACGGGCTTCGATGGGAAGGAAACTCACAGAAATGCTGGAAATGGAATTATTCAACACATCCTTGAGACATTCCGTCATATCCTCGGGCTGAACTGCCACGACACCATCCGAGCGACCAGCCGCCCGTCGAACGGCAGCCTCAAGCATCGAGCGGGAAATTACTGTCTGGACTCCGGAACCGTGCAGTAGTTCCATTTTGGCATGAGTTCGTCGTAGATTGTACGAAGTTCTTGTTTCATTTGCTCGGTGGCATTGCGTTTTGTCTCGTA